>Ga0233443_1001079_pt1 | contig 25345 bp, 18 predicted proteins | sample SI_123_September_2_FD_182784 | JGI IMG/M metagenome (GOLD analysis project Ga0233443, IMG submission 182784) | Seawater microbial communities from Saanich Inlet, British Columbia, Canada - SI_123_September2016_200_MG | ecosystem: Environmental > Aquatic > Marine > Inlet | place: Canada: British...
ATACAACTTTCCGGCTCTTTTCTTTATGGAGACGAGAACGACATTTCCCTAATTTTGAAAAATGGCGAGGACACCTTTATAATAGAGCCCGGCGAGAAAATCATTATTAACGATAGCCTTTATATTTATAAGTCTGTGGATGTGGCAAGCCAGACACTTCTTGTAGAAAATACATCTATTCCACTAAGTGATATAAGCACCATTCGTTATGTTACCGGAACACAAATGAAACAACGGGGACTGAAAGGATTAATGACTGGCGGGATGGTTGGAGCTGCAGTGGGCGCTGTCTTGGGTTCTGTGGATGGAGAATTCCATTATCTGTTTTTAACAGTGCCAATGTGTACTGTAATTGATGGAGCTGTATTGGGCATTGTGGGAGCTGGAATAGGCTCCACAAAAAAGAATTCTCAAGCCTATGCCCTGGGTGAGAACGATTGGAAGATCGAAAATCAGTAATCAAAAAATATTACTGGTCTGTTTACTGCTCACTGCCGCTGCCATTGGCTTGGTGGAAACGGGTGTTATACAGTTCAATACTCAAGGAATAAATGCCCAGGCTAACGAATCATTTGTGAATGATACAACAGCTGTATTAAAAGACGGCAGGACAATAAGAGGTACAATCTTATCCGAGACTGATTCTACTTATAGCATTCAAGTAAAGTCGTTTAAAGAAGTCGGTATGAAGCAACCGATAAAAGCCAATAATACAATTATAAATATTCCTAAAAATATAAAAGTATATAATGTCGATAGTTCTTCTAAAAATTTAAATAAATCTTATGAGCAATTGGGTTACGACCAGGCAGATAAACATATACAATATGGGGAATGGAAAAAAGTAAAAGATGCTTATTGGGTTGTTGGCTGTATGGCTATAGCTCCTATTAAAGCAATGATGGACTATAGTGCAACACAGAAAGAAGTTAGGAGTAAAATGGATAATTTATTAAAAAATAATAAGTCCAGATTGAACGTAAATGTTAATATGATGACAGATGATGAAAAAGCATTATATATTTCCGGTTATGGAAAAAGAATAAATGAAATGAAAACAAATGCTATCTCTACTGGTTGTCTTGGTGGGGTTGGTGGGTTTTTATTATTTGCTATGGCGGCGGCGGCTTCGGGGCCTTGAGGAAGCGGTTATGGGAATAAAATCGCAATCAGAAAATAATTGGTTAGAAATTTATCTAAGTCAGCTGTCAGTTTGGAGTGAAGAATGAAATTCATTATTTCACTCATAGCATTAAACCTACTATCGGCAGAATACTCGCTGACCGCTGATGACGATAAAAAGAATAACCGCTCTGCAGCGGTTTCAAATATCGATTCAGCACAATATTGGGCACAAACCAATGTGTCTTTAAATTTAAAAGATCCTATTGGCTTGGGCGTTCTCATAAAAAAGGGCCAGCAGATCAAAATTAATGATGATAAGAGAAAATTGTTTTTTCAAGGATATCGTCCTTTATCTAACACCATTACAGTGAAAGATATCAGCTATAAGGTGTTTTATACCAAGCATAAAAAACTAGAGTACAACTTAAATGAAATTGATAAAATTCAATTAAGGGTAGATGATACATTTAAAAAAGCTATACTTCTTTGGTATCCCAATGTTTTTGTGCACGCTATGCCACTCGCGCTCATAGGTGGAATAATTTTTAGATTGACTTCAGTTGAATTTGATGAAGAGGGACGGGTAAAGAAGCCGTTCCCCAGCATCATATTTAACGCATTAATGTTTTATAGCATAGGCGGTGGATTCATAAATTCCTGGCCAACGGCAAAAAAATATGGAAAGGGTGAGTGGCTGCCCATTCCATTGCAAGGTGATAATGCATGGAAAATTGCAAATGAATAATCAAAAAACACTGCTGGTCGGTTTACTGGTCACAGCCGCCGCTATCGTACTATTCGAAACAGGCACACTAAGACTAGATCAAAATACATTCCAGGCTCAAGCGGGAATGGCGGATATGGTTTTAAACAATAATGGGGAGGGTGCAATTATTGAGGTGGGGAGCCATATAATGGTAACCAATAAATTTGAGTCGGAAAGTTTTATTGCTGGAACTTTGGTTGGAGTTGAAAGTGGGGCGATTATTATCAAAGATTATAAAAGTGATGAAGCGCTCACTTTAGCCATTTCTGATGTTGGGAGGGTGGTTCACGGAGAACAAAAGGCGCTTGGAAAATATTTTTTTAAGGGTTTAAAATATGGTGCAATTGGCGGAGTTGCTGGCGGAACCGCTCTTTGGTTATTAGTAATTTCTGATGAAAGTATGTCATTTGACCCAATTGAAACTTATCCGTTTTGTGTGGGTTTTGTATCCATGTTTACCGTTCCAGCAGGCGCTCTTGGCGGTTTAATTAAGGGTGCCATAAAACAAGGCAAAGCTATTGAATATGTAATCGGTCCAAATGATTGGCAGATTGTTCAGTAATGAGTTTTATTATTCTTCCACTTCTTTACGCTTTTTTTTTCGCTTTTTTAACGGCTTATATTGCCAGTAAAAAGAATTATAAAATCCGGAGCTGGTTTTGGCTGGGGTTTCTATTGGGGTTTATTGCCACGGGCATATTACTTTTTCAACCATCGAAACCATCACCTGAAGCCACCTAAATGCATCCCATTCTTTTTAAAACTGATTCTCTTGTTGTTGATTCCTATTCTTTCTTTTTTACCTTAGCCTGGATTATTGGTGGAGTTGTTTATTACCAAGAATTTCGCAGGCTTGGGTGGGAACTTGAAGAAATGCTCATGGTTATGGGGGGCTGTATAATAGGAGCTGTATTTGGCTCATATTTATTTAATGCTATTTTTCTAGGCTGGGAAGAAGTACCAAAAATTATTAGCACATTTGAGTTCGGCGGCAAGACTGTTTTGGGAGGTATCGCCGGTGGATTCCTTGGCGTAGAGATTGCCAAGAAAAAGATTGGCTATCCACATTCAACTGGCGACGCCTTTGCTCTGGCAATTCCACTGGGACACGCCATTGGACGAATCGGGTGTTTATTGGGTGGATGTTGTTATGGAACTGTCTGTGAATTACCATGGGCTATTTCCTATCCCGAGGGATCGCTTTTACACTTGGTTCAAATTTCCCAGGGAATTATCTCGGAAACAGCCATCGCTTCTTTGGCCGTCCACCCCGCGCCTATCTATGAGATCATTTTCAATCTTGGATTATTTGCTTTCTTTTATACAAAGCGGGGCACCTATAAAATACGAGGTTCCATGTTCAGGCTTTACCTGGCAGCCTATGGATCATTTAGACTTTTAGAAGAATTTATTCGAGGCGATTCACCCCCAGCGGAAACGGCAATCTTTACACCTGTACAAATTTTATTGCTGGTTGCTGTGGTTTATTTTGGTCTGCAGTTTTACAATAATGAGTTAAAAAATAATATTGCTGGAGCTGCTGGTTGATTAAACATGGCGGTGGCTGGCCCGCCATTTGGTACACCCTAAAGATGGGCCGAAAAGTGGGTTTCCGCAACATGTGGAAGGCGCTCTCTTCTAAAAACACCTGTAAAACCTGTGCCCTTGGAATGGGTGGACAGATTGGCGGCATGCGTAATGAGCAGAACCACTGGCCGGAGGTCTGTAAAAAATCCATCCAAGCCATGGCGGCAGATATGCAGGGCGCTATTCAGTCAGAATTCTTCAAGCGTTTTTCTGTAAATCAACTTCGTCAATTTTCTCCTCGGGAGCTGGAACATGCGGGCCGCATTACAACACCTCTTCTTCTGAAATCAGGAGCAACACATTATGCACCAATTAGCTGGGATGATGCTTTTAATCGAATTGGAATAAAACTAAAAACAACAAATCCAGATCGTTCTTTTTTTTATTTTAGCGGACGTTCATCCAACGAGGCGGGGTTTCTACTCCAACTTTTCGCTCGGGTTTTTGGGACAAACCACATTAACAATTGTTCTTATTATTGTCACCAAGCCAGTGGTGTAGGGCTCACAGGATCGCTGGGCTCAGGAACAGCCACCATCGAATTAGAAGACTTGGATCACTGTGATCTTTTTTTCCTAATTGGTGCCAACCCAAGTTCCAATCACCCGCGACTCTTGACTAAATTAAAAAATATCCGTAAACGCGGTGGGAAGGTAATTGTAATCAATCCCGTTGTGGAAAAAGGATTGGTTGAATTCCGGGTGCCATCTGATCCTCTGAGTCTTTTATTTGGTTCCAAAATTTCATCAGATTATGTTCAAGTGCGCCCCGGTGGCGACCTTGCTCTTTTTAGCGGATTAGCAAAAATAGTCTTGGAAGAAGATGCGGATAATCAATTATTTATTGCTGCGGCAACCGAAGGGTATGATGATTTTAAAGCCAATCTTGAATCTATCGAATGGAAAGATATTGAAGCTGGTTCCGGCATTACAAAAAATGAAATTGAATCTATTGGCCGGCAATATATACAGGCTAAAAATGTAGTTTTTTCTTGGTGTATGGGAGTGACTCATCATGCTCACGGAACGGCCAATGTTCAAAGCATTGTGAATCTGGCTTTACTTCGTGGAATGGTTGGGAAAAAACATGCGGGCCTCCTCCCTATTCGTGGCCATTCTAATGTTCAAGGTATGGGGTCCATGGCAGTAACTCCAACCCTAAAAAAAGTAGTGTTTGATCGCCTCACAGCCGAAGGTATATCTGTTTCGACCATGAGTGGGTATGATACCATGGCTTGTATCCAAGCAGCAAAGAATAATGAAATGGATTTCGCTTTTTGTCTCGGCGGAAATCTCTATGGTTCCAACCCCGATTCCGCGGAAACAACTGCATCATTGTCAAAGATTGAAACAATTGTTTATGCCAGTACAACTTTAAATACGGGGCACGCATGGGGAACGGGAGTAGAGACGATAATTCTTCCAGTCTTGGCTCGGGATGAGGAGAAACAAAGCACCACACAGGAATCTATGTTCAGTTTTGTGCGCCTGAGCGATGGGGGAATAATCCGGCACAAAAGCCTACAATCTGAAGTTGAAGTTATTTCTGAAATCGCAAGCCGTGTATTGGGAAACAATGGGATTTTTAATTGGGAAGAATTCAAAAATCATAATAGTGTACGAAAAACTATTTCTAAAATAATTCCGGGCTTTGAAAATATGGAAAAAATCGGCACATCTAAAAAAGAATTCCATATTCCAGGGCGTATTTTGCATAAGCCGATCTTTCCAACTTCATCAGGGAAAGCAAAATTTATTTATCACGCAATCCCTAATTTAGACTCGTTAAAAGGAGATGAATTTCAGTTATTAAGTGTTCGGTCCGAGGGGCAATTCAATACGGTGGTATATGAAGAAAAAGATCTTTATCGAAATCAGGAGCGAAGAAACGTCGTTTTAATGAATAAAAATGACATGTCCAAAATGGGGTTTTCTGAAGATGATTCTGTTTCCGTAAAAAGTAAAACTGGTGTAATGAATAGTATTTTGGTTCGTCCATTTGACATTAAAAAGGGTGCAGTGCTTATGTATTACCCTGAGGTGAATTCGTTAATCAGCCAAAGCGTGGATCCTCTATCGAGGACGCCAGGATTCAAATCAACCCTTGTGACCATTAAAAGAACTTAAAAAATTACTCATGTTTCAAAAATTTCTAACTTGGCTTATTCACCTTACTCCCAAAATAAAACGATGGTTTTGGAAATGGTGGTATAACACATTCGCCAAAAACACCCAGGGTTCCAATTTCAAATTCATGAACTATGGTTATTATGATGATGATTTTTTTCCTGAACTTTTGCTCGAAGATGAGAATGAACGTTACCCAATACATCTATATCATTATGTTGCAAGCCAAGTCGAAATATCTGGAAAAAAGATTTTGGAGGTTGGGTCAGGGCGCGGTGGTGGCGCATCTTATATTGCTCGGTATTTGAATCCAAGATCTGTGCAAGCCATCGATATTTCTGAATCAGCCGTGGACCTTTGTAACAAAACTCACCTTGTTGAAAACCTGTCGTTTCAAGTTGGAGACTCGGAAAACATTCAATTTAATGACGACGAATTTGACGTAGTGATAAATGTGGAATCATCCCATTGCTATGGTGATATGGAAAAATTTCTCTCCGAGGTAAAACGTATTTTAAAACCGGGTGGTTATTTTCTCTGGTGTGATCTTAGACCTATTAATATTCTAGAACAATTAAATACTCAATTTTCTGAATCTGGAATGACATTAATTCAAAAAAACAACATAACAAAAAATATAATAATTGCTTTAGAAAAAATGTCTGACACACGCAAGGCTAGCATTAAAGAAAATGTGCCCAAAATTATCCGTAAAACTTTTGAATCTTATGCCGGTGTAAAGGGAAGCAAAGTGTATGCGTCATTTATTAATGGCGATTTAATCTATTTATGTGCCACGATTAAAAAAGTCAATTAAGACTGAAATTAATTCAGGTTTTTTTCTAAAACATCATTGCCTAATGGTATTATTCTGTAGTTTTCAGGTCTGTATTTAGAACCGTTTTAATCCAATGGAATCAGCTTGAATTTTCAAAAGAATTTATTTTTAATTGGCGGTAACGAAGAACGCGGACCGCAAGGAAATCTTCTCTCACACTTTATCAAACTATGTGGAGAGACTCCCCGAATTATTATTATATCTGGTGCATCTTCATTTCCCGAGCAAGTTGCAAATACCTATCAAGAAATATTTATCAATCGTGGCGCATCTCAAGTAGATTGTGTTTTATTCAATGATAGACGAGACGGTGTTCACCAAGAAAATCGAGATCTTCTTCATCGAGCTGATGGTGTTTTTGTTACAGGTGGAAACCAAGTAAAACTGGTTGAAACAATGGGGGGAACGCCTTTCCATAAATTATTATTAAAAAGAATTAATTCAGGAATGGTTTATGGCGGTACAAGTGCCGGTGCTTCCATTGTTAGCCGAATTATGATTGCGGGTGGACGAGGCTCATTTAACCCTAGAAAAAATACAGTAAAAATTTCTGGAGGGTTGGGTATTTTGGATGGCGTAATTATTGATCAACATTTCCGAGAAAGAAACAGATTGTTTCGATTAGCCACAGCCATATCAACGAATCCGGGTGAACTCGCTATTGGGATTGATGAAAATACAGCGCTTCATATTATTGATGATAAATATTGTCGCGTTTATGGATCTAATTCCGTGACAGTATTAGATGGTGAAGAAATGGAATATACAGCATTTAGTGAAACAACAGGATCCAACCCTATCACAATGTGTGGCATGAAGTTTCACGTTTTAACAAAGGGATTTGGATTTAATATTGAAACCCGGAAACCCATTTTAGACAAAATAAAAATTAAGAATAATCAAAAACAAAAACTTAAAGATCTAACAGTATGAGTTATATGAAAATTGAAAAAATTCAAGTTTTATCAGGACCCAATTATTGGAGTCTTCGCCCTTGTATTCAAATGCGATTGAATATTGGTGAACTTGAAAAAAAACCAACCAATAAACTTGATCAATTTTATGAACGATTAAAAGAAACTTTGCCTACACTTTATGATCACCGTTGTAGCATTGGAAGTGCAGGTGGGTTTTTTGAACGAGTAAAAGACGGAACTTGGATGGGGCATGTTGTTGAACATGTTGCTCTGGAATTACAAACGCTTGCCGAAATGGATACAGGGTTCGGACGAACACGAGAAACAAAAACGTCTGGTATTTATAATGTTGTTTTTTCTTATGTTGTAGCGGAAGCAGGAAAACGATCGGCTCAATTAGCCGTCAAATTTTGTGAAGATCTTATCGATGGAAATGATCCAAAACTTGATAGTGTCATTTTAGAACTGAAGGAATTACGAGAAGAATATAAATTGGGGCCCAGTACATCATCTATCGTAGAGGAGGCTGTTCGTCGCGGTATTCCATATTTTAGATTAAACCGTGGATCATTGGTGCAATTGGGGTATGGAAAAAATCAAGAAAGAATTCGAGCAACAATGACGGGAAAAACTGGAAGCCTTGCCGTTGATTTTGCTCAAGATAAATGGGAAACAAAAAGTTTCTTAGAAGATCATGGTATTCCTGTACCAAGTGGTTTAGAAACAAGTCATTACACTCAAGCAAAAGTTGCTATTAAAAAATTTGGTTACCCTCTTGTTGTAAAACCATCTGATGGAAATCACGGTCGTGGAATTACGGTTGGCGTCAATAATGACGAGCATTTTGAAACCGCCTATGATGCTGCCAAGAAACAATCCAATAATGGATATATTATTATTGAACAAATGTTAGAGGGGGCAGATTTCCGGTTTTTATTCTGTAAATCATATTGAAGGCGATTTAAACCTAAAAGCAACCGCTTGGGGATATAATGCCGAAGAAATGAGCGTCACGATTGATAGCGATACAAGTTTCAACTTCAACCTTGCATCTATTAATTACGACGGTGCTCTTTATGGTACAGTTAGTAATGGTGAAACGGAGCAAGTTGTCGTTGGTGCTGAAGTACGTGTTTTTGCTCCACGCAATGATTCCACACAGTCCCATGGCGGATGGGGTCATCAACTTTATACTGCCGAAACAGATTCCAATGGAAATTATTTTGTTGAAAATTTACCTTCAACTGATGTGACCGTTAGAATATTCGAAAATGGATATGAATTTTTTAATGAATCTGTTTCAATAAATGATACAACATTATTTGATATCGAACTTGCTCCAATCCAAGGATTAGGGACCGTCTCAGGCGATGTAACCTATGATGATATAGATGGACCAGGAAGCGCATTCATCCGACTTATTCGCAACGAAGGGCACGGACATCATCTGGGCACATGGACTGATGATAATGGTCATTATGAAATCATGGCACCTGCAGGTGATTATTATGTTGTGAGTTTTGCGTCAAATGGAGAAAGTAGTCATCACGACAATAATGATAATCATTCAGATTCAGCTTCCTTCTTTTATATGGAATATTTTGATGATGTTCAAAATATCGAAGACGCAACGCTTGTTTCTGTTATAGAAAACCTAGAAACAGGCGATGTTAATTTTAGTATCCCCTTCCAAGGCGATAGTTCTATGGTTGCTCTTGTAAGCGGTATTATTTCAAGTGATTCTGAAATTGCTATTTCTGGTGTATCGCTGTCGCTTTATGATAATAATGGTTCTTTAATTGGATCGGGAGAAACGAATGCATCTGGTGCATACATCATCGAAGGATTGGATATTGGATCAACATACAATCTTGTTGCTCTTGTTTCCGGGTTCGATGAAAATTCTTTCCTATTTGAACAAGAAGGATTTATCACCGTTGCTAACCTTCAGCTAAATAGCGTTTTGTCTGTTGATACTGAGATTGTACCTCTTGAGGTTACGTTGATGGCAAATTATCCTAATCCATTCAATCCAAGTACGACCATTTCTTTTACTCTTCAAAAAAGTCAAAATGTTCGTATTGTTGTTTTTGATATTTTAGGACAGAAAATTGCTGAATTAACAAATGACCATTACTCTGTTGGATCATATTCGGTCGAGTGGAACGGACTAAATCAAAATGGTTTATCCGCTTCAAGTGGTGTTTATATTTATTCGCTTATTTCTGAATCGGGATCCATTTCTCAGAAGATGCTATTAACCAAATAATAAGCAACTAAATTTAACCAGTGTGGAAGAACTAATCCTTTTTCCGCGCTGGTTAAATAATTGGAAATCACCATGAAAAAAACTTTAACATTATTCATCACATTTATTTTGAGCCTGAATCTTTATGCTGCTTCTTTAACAGGACAAGTATTCAATCAAAACACAAATGATGGAATAGAAAATGTTAGGGTTCATTTATGGTATTTAGATTGGACACCTGATTTAATGGTTCCTAGGCATTCGGTTGAATTAACCGACAGTGATGGACATTATGAGTTTCTTGATTTAAACGACGGGCTTTATACTCTCTTGGCTTGGCATTTTTCTGGATATCAAACTTTTTCAGTTGACGAAATAAACATCATCACGGATGTGATATTAGATATTCCACTCACACCCCTTCCTGGTACTGGTACTATTTCGGGATACGTGTTTGATGATTATACAGGAGAACCGCTTCAAAATCATTTTTTAAAATTCATACCGTTAGATGAAAATAGTGTTTGGCATTCAGCGTGGACAGATTCACTGGGAAACTATTCCACTGAATTATCTGAGGGCGAGTATTATGCTCTGTGTTTTAAATTTATCCCAGACACTACGGCGCAAAATGGCAATCATTCTCATCACGATTCTTCTTCTTGGCATTTTAGTTATTTTGAATTTTATGATAATGTCCAAAACATAGAACTTGCTTCAACCATCACCGTTACCGAAGGACAAACAACGCCAAATATTGACTTTGGACTCCCACCCGATTTCGAATATATAAACCCCGACCATTTTACAAATATTCTCAATGGCTACTATGAAGACTATATTAATTTTCATCAAGAAACCGGACTCGGTTTAATCCAGCATATTATTATTGATGCGCTCGAATCTGGCGATATTGGGGATGAAATTGGAATTTTGGATAGCTTTGGCATACCTGATCTGGATGATTGCGAAAACATTAATCAAGATGAAGTTCTTGTGGGGGCTGGCGTTTGGACAGGCGACCCTATTATTATTCCTATTTATGGAAGCGTTGAAGATTGTAACGAAAGCGGATTAAGCTACCCAGGATTTATGGAAGGTAACCAAATTGAAGTCCTTTACTGGGATGCATCAGAAAACACTGAATCTTCTATAAATTTAGATTTTTCTTACGGCTCACCTTCGCCTGATGCTGGAGGTGTTTATGATCCATCAGTATTTGGCAATCAATATACCTTTTTATCTATTCAACAACTGGCAAGCGTTGAACCGGATTACCTGCCAAATAAAGTCATATTAGGAAAAAACTATCCAAACCCTTTCAATCCAATTACTTTTATTTCTTTTGATATTCCGAAAGATCAAATGGTAAAAATTTCTATTTTAGATATAAACGGCTCCAAAATAAAAGAGGTGGCCCATCGTCCATTTACAGCCGGAAACCATATTATTCAATGGCTTGGAATTCATCAAAATGGGGCGTCGGTTTCAAGTGGAGTATATATCTTTTTACTTGAAACTGAGAAAGGTATTTTAACTCAAAAAATGATACTATTAAAATAAAGCGTTTACTCTTCTCCGGTGGAATACTGGACAAGAAAGGGGACAGCGGATTTCAAATTTGAAATCCGCTGTTTGATTATTAAAGCCTTAATTGTTTTTTTATTTGTAAAAACCATATTTTATTTAAATAAAACTCTTCCCAGTTTTTTTTAAACACCCTTGAATAGGCACAATGTATGTTGCCTAGAAACTGTAATTTTGTTGCTATTATTTGCAAACAAAACAATCAAGTGGATTTATGTTAAAAACTCAAAAGAATTTATTTTTAATTGGTGGAAACGAGGAGCGAACTCCTCAAGCAAAATTACTATCTCGCTTTGTATCCTTGTGTGGTAAATATCCACATATTATTATTATTTCCGGTGCATCCTCCTTTCCTGAAGAAGTTGCAACAAATTATTCTGAATTATTTAAAACACTTGGGGCATCTCACGTTCATTCTGTTTTTTTCAAAAGCCGTGACGAAGGCTCTCAAAAAGAAAATTTAGAAAGCTTAAAACTTGCAAATGGTGTATTTATAACAGGAGGAAATCAAGTTAAACTGATTGGAGCCATGGGCGGAACGCCTTTCCATAAATTACTGTTAGAAAGAGTTAATAACGGACTAATGTATGGCGGCACCAGCGCTGGTGCCTCTATTGTAAGTCGAATCATGATTGCCGGCGGACGAGGCTCTTTTAATCCGCGAAAAAATACAGTAAAAATATCCAGTGGACTTGGTTTGTTAGACGGTGTCATTATTGATCAACACTTTAGAGAACGAAACAGACTGTATCGTTTAGCAACTGCGGTCTCCACAAATCCCGTGGAACTGGCTGTTGGCATTGATGAAAATACTGCAATTCATATTGTTGATAATCGCCTGGGCATTGTTTATGGAGCCAACTCTGTTACAATATTAGACGGAAAAGAAATGAGCTATACTGGGTTTAGCGAAACGATTGGAACTGATCCAATTGCCATGTTTGGGATGAAATTCCATGTGTTGACAAAAGGGTTTAAATTTGATCTAATAAAACGTTGCCCCGTTTTTGACAATATAAAATCGGTGGCAGATAACCAACAAAAATTAAGCGAGGTGGTTTAATGAGCTACATGAAAATTGAAGGGATTCAGGTCTTGTCTGGACCCAATTATTGGAGTTTGCGCCCCTGTATTCAAATGCGTCTAGATATTGGGCTGTTAGAGGAAAAACCAACAAATAAACTGGATCAGTTTTATGAACGACTCGTGAATACGCTACCGTCACTTTATGAACATCGATGTAGTATTGGAACCGCTGGTGGATTTTTTGAACGCATAAAAGACGGGACTTGGATGGGGCATGTTGTTGAACATGTTGCCCTAGAATTACAAACACTTGCTGAAATGGATACTGGATTTGGGCGTACACGGGAAACCAAAACGCCCGGTGTTTATAATGTTGTTTTTTCTTATATCGTATCTGAAGCGGGGAGGCGTGCCGCAAAATTATCCGTTCAATTTTGTGAAGATCTTATTAATGGAAATGACCCAAAATTAGATGAGATTATTCTCGAATTAAAAGAACTGAGAGAGGAGTATAAATTAGGACCCAGCACTTCATCGATTGTTGATGAAGCTGTTCGCCGAGAGATTCCATACTTTCGCCTAAACCGTGGATCCCTTGTTCAATTAGGTTACGGAAAAAACCAAAAACGAATTCGCGCCACTATGACAAGTCAAACAGGTAGCCTTGCCGTTGATTTTGCTCAAGACAAATGGGAGACTAAAACCTTACTAGAAGATCAAGGTATTCCCGTTCCAAAAGGATTAGAAACAAGTCGGCTTGAACGTGCAAAAAATGCTGTAGAAAAATTTGGCTACCCTCTGGTTGTTAAACCTTCTGATGGAAATCATGGACGTGGAATTACGGTAGGCGTAAATAATAATGAACATTTTGAAATTTCGTATGAAGCAGCAATGAAACAATCAAAAAACGGGTATGTCATCATTGAACAAATGCTAGAGGGCTCAGATTTTCGATTTCTCGTAATAAACGGAACATTGGTTGCGGCGGCCAAAAGAATTCCCGCACATGTAAAAGGCGATGGGGAGCACTCAATTCAAGAACTGATTGACAAAGAAAATGAAAACCCGCTTCGGGGATATGGGCATGAGAACGTATTAACAGAAATTGATATAGATTCCCAAACTGAACGACTCATTTCCGATGCGAATTATACCTTAGATTCAATCTTAAATGACCATGAAATTCTCTATCTTAAAACAACTGCAAATTTATCGACTGGTGGAACTGCAATTGATATTTTAGACTCTGTTCATCCCGCCAACATACACATTGCAGAACGAGCCATTAAAATTATTGGGCTCGATATTGGGGGTGTAGATATTGTTGCACCAAACGTAACAACACCCTTAACAGAAAATGGTGGCGGTATTGTGGAAGTAAATGCTGCGCCCGGATTTCGTATGCACCTGCAACCCACAGAGGGATTAGCGCGAAACGTTGCAGAGCCTGTTATTGATATGCTTTTTCCTCCTGGGAAATCATGCACAATTCCCATTATAGCTATTACGGGTACCAATGGAAAAACAACCACAACTCGATTAACCAATCATATTTATAAACTAGCCGGGAATACGGTTGGTATGTGTACAACAGAGGGTGTTTATATAAAAAATCGCATGATTTACCAAGGCGATATGACTGGACCCATGTCTCATAAAATGGTGTTAACCGACCCAACAGTGGATCTTGCCATTTTGGAATGTGCTCGTGGTGGAATGCTTCGCTCTGGCCTAGGTTTCAAATCTTGTAATGTAGGTATTGTTACAAATGTCAGCGAAGACCATCTTGGACTCAGAGGTATTCACACCATAGAACAACTTGCCCGCGTAAAAAGTATTATTCCTGAAATTGTAAAACAAGACGGTGTCGCTGTTTTAAATGCTGACGATTCTTTGGTGAGTGCGATGTCTGAAAAAACAAAAGGGAGCGTTATATATTTTTCAATGGATTGGAAAAATAATTCAGTCGTAACGAATCATTTAAAAGAAGGCGGGATTGCCACTGTATATGATGATGGATGGCTGTGCATGATGAAGGGGCAATGGAAATATCCCATTGTAGATGTAAAAGACGTTCCTCTTACCTTTGGCGGAAAAGCAAAATTCAACATTATGAACGCACTCGCTTCAGCGGGAGCATGTATTGGCTTGGGGCTTAAACTGGAAAACATCAAGGCGGGGCTCTCAACTTTCTTCCCATCTCACACTCAAACGCCTGGTAGACTTACCATGACCGATATGGGTGATTATAATGTGATTGTAGATTATGCTCATAATAAAGCAGGGTATGATGCTCTAATTGATTTTGTTTCGTCTTACTCTCCAGAAAAAACAATTATGTCGCTTTGTGTTCCTGGGGATCGTCGAGATGAAGACTTTGAAGGTATTGCTGAGTCTTGCGCTAAATCTATAGATACAATTGTTATTTTCGAGTCTTATCTTCGAGGGTTGAAAGAAGGCGAATTATCCAATAAGCTAAAATTCTATCTCACGAAGCACGGAATGAATGAAAATCAAATTGTTATTATTTACGATGAACAATCAGCGGTACAACACTGTTTAAATGTTGGAGAAGATTATGATTTTGTTATCCTTTCCAATTATGATATTGATGACACACATATCAAAGTACTAGCACATAGAGAAAAACTTGAACAGGAAAAATCAACCAAGTGAATCCGTTACCCAAATTAATTATTCACGGAGGCGCAGGCTCCTTAGAGGGAAACATTGAAAGAAAAACTCAAATTCGAGAATCTCTAAAATTAATTTGTGAAAAAACGTATACGTTCCTATTAACATCGTCAGCAAATGAAACAGTTATTTATGGGATTAAACTTCTAGAAAACGATCCTTTATTCAATGCCGGAACTGGGTCAAAAATTCAAAGCGATGGACAAATACGAATGTCAGCTGGATTTATGGATGGTCAGGAAAAAATATTTTCAGGTGTAATCAATATTCAAAACGTTCAACATCCTATTTGTGTTGCCGACACACTACAACAAAATGAACACTCCGTTTTGTCGGGGGAAATGTCAACTCAATTTGCCCATAAGTTTGGATTTGAAAATTATAATCCATTAACAAAAGAACGGTTAAGTGAATTCAATTCAAGAAAAACCGGAACGACCGGTACTGTTGGCGTTGTTGCTCTAGACTCAAACGGATATATAACTGCGGGGACATCTACAGGTGGCATTGGAGGTGAAGCTCCCGGGCGAGTAAGCGATTCTCCAACTGTAGCTGGAAATTATGCCAACCAATATTGCGGAGTATCTGCCACTGGGGTTGGTGAACACATTGTAAACTCTGCTGTTGCTGCAAAAATTGTAACTCGGGTAGAAGATGGAATGTTGCTGAAAAAAGCAGTTAGTAAAAGTATAAAGGAGGGCAAAGAAAAGGACAGTCACTTTGGTGTAATCTCCATTTCATATACTGGAGATATTATTACAAACAAAACAAAAGACACTGTTTTTTATGCTTTCCACACTGGAAATGAACTCAAAACTTTTTAACACTCATACCTAAATAAAAACAAATGAATACAAATAAACTACAAACAGATATTGACCTTTTTTGGGAAAACTATATTGTTCCCGCACTTGTTGATTATATCAAAATCCCTAACAAGTCTCCATCTTTTGACCCAAACTGGAAAGAAAATGGACATATGGACCATGTTCTTAATTTGGCCAAAACATGGGCTAAAAAACACATGCCAAGCGGGGCCAAATTAAGTATAAAAGAATCCGATGGACGAACGCCTTTGATATTGGTGGATATTCCCGGAGAAAGAGATGGAAATATTTTAATGTATGGACATTTAGATAAACAACCTGAAATGGAAGGGTGGAGCAATGGACTCGGTCCATGGACTCCGGTTATAAAAAATGAAAAACTATACGGACGCGGTGGCGCTGATGATGGATATGCTCTTTTTGCATCTTTGTCCGCTGTAAAAGCACTGAAAGAACAAAATATTTCTCTTCCTCGAATTCTTGTTTTAATCGAGTTTTGTGAAGAAAGCGGATCACCTGACCTTCCTCATTATATGAATCTGTGCTCAGATATAATTGGATCTCCCGACTTAGTGATTTGTTTAGATTCCGGCGCTGGAGATTACAAACGATTTTGGACAACCACTTCTTTGCGTGGCTTAATTGGGGGAACTCTTCGAGTTGATGTATTAACAGAAGGTGTTCATTCTGGAAGCGCTAGCGGGTATGTGCCCTCATCTTTCCGCGTTGTTAGGCAACTCCTTTCTCGATTGGAAAACATTGATACTGGAGAAATATTATTAGATGAATTAAAAACAGATATTCCCGATTATAGAATTCAAGAAACTAAAAAATATGTTTCTATTTTGGGAGACGAAGTGGTAGAGGAGTTTCCTTGGGACGCCAAAATGGAGCCATCTACCGAAGATAAAGTAGAAGGCGTTTTAAGAAGAACATGGAGACCTGCGCTCTCTGTTGTTGGTGCTGATGGATTACCACCTTCTGATAATGCTGGAAATGTATTGCGCCCATATACTCAGCTTCAACTCTCTATTCGTATCCCCGCAATGGTTGATCCTATTAAAGCACAAAACGCACTCCAAAAAGTATTGGTTGATAAACCTCCTTATGGCGCAAAAGTGACTGTTGATTTTGAAAAAGCAGCATCCGGTTGGAATGCACCCGAAACCGAAGAATGGTTGTTGAGCGCAATGAATCAAGCATCTGAAACTTTTTATGGCGAGTCTGCCTGTTCACTGGGAGAAGGTGGAACAATTCCATTTATGGCTATGCTTGGAGAACGGTTCCCTAAAGCTCAATTTGTTATAACGGGCGTGTTGGGCCCTGGTTCAAATGCCCATGGTCCCAATGAATTTCTTCATATCCCATATGCTAAAAAACTTACCGCCTGCGTTGCATCTATTTTAAACAATTTTCCTGAGTAAGTCTTTGAGTGTCCGCCTTGGACTCATTTTGTTGATAGCGCTAATTTCTGTTAGTACATCTTCATTGGTTGTGCGACATGTCGCAACGGTTCCTGCCTTGGTTTTAGCGTTTTGGCGAATGTTAATTGCAAGCGGAATTCTGTGGGGATTTAGTTTCGTAAATACATCTGAAACTTTAACTCCTATTAATAAAAAACGAATTATTATTGCTGGTATTTTATTAGGGTGCCACTTTGCTTGTTTTTTTCTTGGTGTCCGAAATACATCCATTGCAAACGCCACTCTTTTTGGCTGCATGGCGCCTATTTTTACGGTTTTAATTTCGATGATACAAAAAAACAAAGTTTCTCAAATGACCTATGTGGGGCTTTTTCTTGCGTTATTTGGTGCTACAATTGTTCAATTTGATTATTTTTCTTTAGATAGTAGTAACTTATTTGGAAATTTAATTTCACTTTTAGGTTCCTTATTTATTGCAATGACTTTTATTATAGCCAAGGAAATAAGAAAAAACACCAATAGCATCGTTTATGGCCGGACCCTCTTTTTAGTTGCATCCATTACTCTATTTCTGATTACATCCATAACTGGTGATTCTATTTTAAACTTTAATACATCCCACGTTCCGTGGTTTATATTTTTAGGTTTAGTTCCGTCTATTTTGGGGCATAATTTGTTGAATCATGCTGTTAAATATATTGGACCTACTGCAGTTTCTTCTGTTCCTTTGGGCGAACCTGTATTAGCGTCAATTTTTGCTTTATTTCTCTTTGGAGAGTCTATTCCTGTGGGTGCCGTTTGGGGTGGCCCCATTATCTTAATGGGTGTATATATTATAATTAAAAAATAAGTTTCACGCCTTAAAATATAAATTCACAATAATTATTTTAATCAAATGTTGTGACAAAATTCGCTATTGTTCTAATTAATTAAAGAACTAAATCAGGGCGATGCGCTTGAGGAAAAAACCCATTTTCTTTCTGAAAGTCTAATAGTCTAGTATCCCCAAAACATACACCTCTTTTATCTTCTGGAAGCAATGCCCCTATACGAGAAATTAATTCTTCACCAATTGTTTCAATTTTTGAAATTCTTTCATTTTTGGTTCCTTTTACATCAAACGGACCAAATGGTTTTCCTATGTTTATTGTAACGCGTGGTCGCACCCCTCTAAACAAATCTTCCCAGGCTGTTTCAGCACCATAAATAGCCATAGGTACAATTGGGGCTTTTTCAACTGTTGAGAGAAAAACTGCTCCGTTTTTAGCTTTTCTAAGAGAATCAGATGTAGATGAGCCTTCAGGAAAAATACCAAGAATCTCACCATTTTTAAGAATTTTTTTTGCTTTTTTTATAGTTGACGGGGCCAAATTTGTTCGATCTATCGGAATAAAACCGTATAAAAGAGGCGCCCACATAAAATACCAATCAATCGTTTGATCGCTGGCAGCTAAAAAATTTATTGGCTTACGAATGGCATATTTAAAAAATGTTGGATCTATATAACTAAAATGATTGGCCGCTATAATATAAGGACCTTCTTTTGGGAGGTGCCACCTTCCTTTAACTTTAATTTTCGCTAGAAGAGACCCTATAAATAAAGCCGGATAACCCAGTTTTTTTCTTAACCATTGCGGTCTCGGTGAAAAAGTTTTTAAATGCTCTGGTCCTGCCATTGGATTGTTATTAGTTGAATTAATTGCGGGGGCGGAATTCCGCCCCCACAAGATAGTTAATTAAAATGGTAAATCGTCACCTTCGGCAGGATCGGTCGCTTTTTGCGTTTCGTTCCCTTTGGGTTGACTGCTTCCCATTAATTCTACATTGTTAACAAACACATTTAAACTCGCCCCGCCTGTACCATCTTTTTTCTGATATTGGTTAAGCGATATCTCACCTTCAACCACGACTTGTTGGCCTTTAAGCATATAGTCTTTTAGTTTGCCCTCTGCGCGCTTACCAAAGATTGAGCAATCAAAGAAATGTGTCTTTTGTTTTTCGCCAAACCCTGTATTATTTGCTACAGTAAAAGACATAACTGCAGTACCGCTAGGGATAAATCGTGCTTCAGCATCTCGGGTTAATCTTCCACTAATTATTAATTTATTCATTTTACGACCTCTTGTTTATTAAAATTCATTGTATTCCAAATCTTAAACCATCGCATGGGAGCAGGTATATGTCTCGATATGTTCTTCTGCATATTTCATTTCAATAGTTACGATTGTGACAAGTGGTAGGTTTCACCCTACACGTATATTAATTACAGCGAAAAATAAATAAGTGCAAGTGTTTTTTAAAAAAACTGGAGCTAGAATCAATTTCACTATTAGATTACAATAAAAAAAGGGACTCGATAATTCGAGCCCCTTTTCTTTAAACTGCTTTCTGAAACGTATCTTATTTCATTAAAACAAGTTTTTTCACACTTACAAAATCGCCAGCCTGAATCCGGTATATATACATACCTGATGATAGGGCTTGACCATAATCGTTTGTGGCGTTCCATTGAATCTTGTATCGACCTGGTTCGTGTTGACCTTGAGCCAAGGTGCGTACTTTTTGTCCCATAACATTATAAATCTCAAGGGTGACTTCCGCTACTTCTGGAATATCAAATGAAATATTTGTTACTGGATTAAACGGATTTGGATAGTTGTTGTGTAATGCAAACGCTTCTGGAAGACTTGCATCATCAATTGCTAACATTTCACTAATATCCCAATCAACCATCATGTATCCTGGTTCTGAACCTGTTGTGTCCACACCGTCTGTAACTTCTACAACCCACATCCAAGAACCTGATGTATCACCATGGGATGTAATTTGATCGTATACATATCCCAAGCTGATATTCATAGTATTTGATGTTGTGACAGTATCAGCACCGTACCATGCGCCTGGCTGTACCCACATCCAGGTATATTCTAATTCATCGCCATCTGCATCACCAGAAGGTGTCCACACAAACATAATTAAACTATCAAGGTTTGTTGGACGAATTGAAATAACTGAACCGTCAGCTGGAGATAATAAATTAAAACCAGATGGTGGTGTGTTTTGAAGATCAACAGCTGCCTCATTAGAAGGACCGGATTCTCCACATGTTTCAGAATCATTATATAGAGCCGTTACATAATATGTATGTGTACCCCATTCTCCGTCTAAATCACTGTACTCTGTAGCGCCAATACCTGTTGTATCAACAACAGAACCATCACGATAAACAATGTAGTTTGTTAAGGCGCGAGACGTATTATCAACTGGAGTATTCATTGGTCGAACATTCGTGCTAGAAACTAGGTTTATGCTTTCATTTGCATTAAAACCTTGTCCATTCATTGTGATTTCTATCGATGGCATAGAAGAAATACTTCTTCCTTCTGAATAATCAACATATCCTTGAACTGCCCAATTATAATCAAGCGTTGCTCCAAGGTCGGTTAAATCATACCAAACGCCACCCCAAAAGATTTTAGCACCAAAGCCAGGAACCATTGGACCTGCATCGGTACCCGCAGGGTGACCCGTAGCTGTAATTGTGCGGTATCCAAACCAAAGCTCAGATGTCCAATCTATTTCTATAGCTTCAGCAAGATCTACCACATTATACTCACCAATTGTTAGATTTTCTCCTGCTATCCATTCTAAAGTATCAATAATGGTTGGTTCACCATCAACGCTGGCTGTCCAAACCGTGACTTGATAGGATGCTGATGGTTCATTTGGAATAAACTGAACCTTTGTAAGCGACATCCCATTGTAGTCTCCCAGATGTGCGGGGCCAAAACGAGCAGCAACTGAAAAATCTGCTTCACCATCTGTACCTATCGCAGAACCAAAGTCTCCACTATCATGATGTAAGCTCCATCCGGCTCCGCCTACAGGGGCGTCCCAAGAAAGCGTAACATCGTTACCTACAGCGTCAGCCATAAGGTTTTGAGGTGCATTACATGAAGGGGCCGGAGGAACAACATTTGCAGTATCAGAATTACTTGCAGCAGACTCACCATATATATCATATAGTGCTGTTACGTAGTAATCGTATATACCTTCTGTGGGCATAAACTCACCCCAGTTAGTTGCTGCGCCATCATCAACCATTCCTACCATAGCGCCATCACGATAAACATTGTAACCCAAAAGTGGGCTTGGGGTTCCGTCGACAACATCGATTTCATAATCGCCACTACCACCACCATATCCATCTACGACAATATAATAGGTGTTGCCTGGAGTACAAAGCACGCCCGGTAAAAAACTTAAATACTGTGTTGTTGAATTTTCACATTCATCATCATTACACGCAGTGGCTTCTCCACCATCAACGGTAGATGCAAGGGATCCGGCTTCATTTTCATACACATAAACTTTTGTGTCATAATTAGAGCCTTCTCCACATAAACTTACATTAATTGCCATGGCAACGTCTGTGGTAAAAGAATATACAACATCCGGAGATGTACTGCCTGTATAAGGACATACCTCATCATAATCGTCTGTGTACCCAACCGTTGTTCCCACATTATTATAGGGAAGTGCATCAATCGCTACGGCGTCATCTACCGTTTCACCGCCTTGACGAGGTGTCGAGTAAAAGGATGGATCATATGCGATATAATTAGAAATATCATCGGTTTTTTCCCCACTTGATGGTGTGAAACTATCAGGGTCGTAATTGGTAAGATCTGGAGCAGTCCAGCTTACCATCACATTATATCCATCTGCGCTTGCTTCTAAATCTGTCGCAACAGGTAAGTCAACTGGCGCGATAGGGGTTGCACACGCTTCGTTCGATGCGTCGGACACAGAGCCGTCTTCCATGTTTTCTGTAAGAGTATAACAATATTGTGTTGCGTCGGCTACGTCATCATCAAAAAAACTGTTTCCAAAAAGATCAGCTTCGTAAAGAGTGCCATCCCTGTAAAGACTGAAAGAGCTTTCAAAGGGCGTTGGGAAATCACCACACAGATCAATGTCCCAGTTATAAGCTCCAGAAACAAAAGCCCCCGGGTTATCTGCGTCGTCTATTCCACTAAGTCCAGAAGGTACAGTACCATCATCGGAAAGCGGATACGGTGCCATAGAAGAACCATCGCCATATACATCAGTCAGCGGGGTCATAGAAACCTTAATGTATCCCATGCCGTCGAACTCAAAAGCACCCAAGCTCGAAAGATCAAGCATTCCATACGTACCATCTGTCGTAACGGTTCCGCTGGTAATACTGCTTACCGTGGTGCCATTGGCATCGGCAAGATCAATACTTACAAACGCACTGGCTTCAGTAAGGCCAACCCATGCATTAGAATAATCACCAAAATTAACAGAATCGAGGCTGACGGTTCCTGCTGTTGATGGATAAAGAGAAACGTACGTGCTTGTGCCTGTCCACAAATATGCAAGGCTGGTCATATGGTTCAAACATGCAACATCGCGGCTAGAAGACTGCGTGGGGTTTTCAACCCGAATCATTCCGTGTTTGGCTTCCAGCTCAGCCACTGTCTCTATAGACATTTCATTTGTAGGTGGTGTGCTTAACATCCCTGATGGAACTGGGTCCCAGCTTAAGTTTATCGCTCCTATTTCGCCTGTTGCTGTAAGTGTTGGTCCGGTTGGATCCACAGAGCCAGTTACTTCCAGTACATAATCACCAAAGGATGCACTCCAACCATAAACCTTGGCGTGGTACGTACCAGCCGCAAGGTCGGTAAGATCAACCTGGGATTGAGTACTGCAATAATCATCGTTGTACCCAAGATAGCTAGCATCATCACAGGCGCCCCAGACTTCCAGTTTTGTATCAAAGCCAGAACCGCAGAGTGAAACGGAAACATCATCATAATCACCATCCAATACAAAACTGTACCAGGCTACATCGTATGCTTCAACGGTTGCGCCCGATACGGCTACGTCGTTTACTGTGCCATAGGCGATCGGGTTCTCGCAAACTGAGCCCACTGGAGGCGCTTCCGGTGTGGCACATGCCTGATCAGACTCGCCAGAGACAGACTCGTCTTCCATGTTTTGCGTAACGGTATAACAATACTCTGTTCCGTTAGTCAAGCCTGCATCTTGGTATACTGTAACATCCACGTCCGTTGCAATTGATACACCGCCTCTATATACTGTATAAGACGGAAAGTATGTTGGTGCAGCTTCATTGGTAACATCAGCTGAGTAATCAAACACATCGCCGGCTGCGTACGAAGAAACAGAGACTTCAAAGTAGTAGTTACCTGCTGTTGTTACATCATAAGAAATCAGAGAAGTATAGCCATCACCGCCATCGTCATTATATACTAGCTCTGTACCCGCTGCGTCAAATAGCCTCAGATAAGTATCTGTGCTATAAGACGTCCCGGAGATTTCATTTGTTTCACAAGAAATTGTTCCGCCGGCTTCTGCTGTTACCATATAATAATCTAAATCCGTTGTTGGGCAAAGGGCCGCAGTGTAGGTGCCGCCAGCCGTTGCATCGGTTGCGTCTGTCATTGAGTCGTTAGGCTCCTGTACATCTGCAAGGTCAGCACACGGATCGGCATTAGAGCCAGTTATTGTCAGCGTAAATGTACCAGCAGACCCAGCGCTATATCCATATACCTTTACTTTGTATTCGCCAGCTGCCAGATCGGTAAACTCTAGTGCTGATAAAAATCCAGAGTCACAACCATCATCATTGTATCCAAGTAGGGTTCCTGCGCAATCAGCATAAACATCGAGCTTCGAATCAGACAAGGTACCACCACCGCACAATGATACTGTGGTCGTTGTAAAACCATCAGACGTAAAAGTGTACCAAACTGCTCCACCTGCTGTTAAATCGCCAGTTACTTCTGTGTCATTTGCTGCGCCATAGGAGAGTGGATCTTCGCAGGTGTCGCCTGCGTCTCTGGATCCGTCGCTGTTCCTTAGTTTGTCAGCAATCCACTGAGCTTTTTGCGGGTGTAAAGTTTCTTTGGGGTACAGCTTTATTGGGTGTATGTCTGTGTTGCGCCCGCCGGTTTGTGCTGGAACTGGTTCCCAGGTTAAACCAACTGCTTCATTGCCCGCTGTGGCCACTAGGTTTTGTGGTACAGGTAGAGGAGCGCCTTCATTGATAACTTCAGCTGAGTAATCAAACACATCGCCGGCTGCGTACGAAGAAACAGAGACTTCAAAGTAGTAGTTACCTGCTGTTGTTACATCATAAGAAATCAGAGAAGTATAGCCATCACCGCCATCGTCATTATATACTAGCTCTGTACCCGCTGCGTCAAATAGCCTCAGATAAGTATCTGTGCTATAAGACGTCCCGGAGATTTCATTTGTTTCACAAGAAATTGTTCCGCCGGCTTCTGCTGTTACCATATAATAATCTAAATCCGTTGTTGGGCAAAGGGCAGCAGTGTATGTACCTCCAGCAGCTGCATCAGTTGCGTCTGTCATTGAGTCGTTAGGCTCCTGTGCATCTGCAAGGTCAGCACATGGATCAGCATTAGAGCCAGTTATTGACAATGTAAAAGTACCAACAGACCCAGCGCTATATCCATATACCAATACTTTGTATTCGCCAGCGGCCAAATCGATAAACTCTATTTCTGATAAATATCCAGAGTCACAACCATCATCATTGTATCCAATCGCTGTGCCATCACAAACAGAATAAACATCAAGTTTCGAATCAGACAAGGTACCACCGCCACACAATGATACTGTGGTCGTTGTAAAACCGTCAGACGTAAATGTGTACCAAACTGCTCCACCTGCTGTTAAATCGCCAGTTACTTCTGCGTCATTTGCTGCGCCATATGCAATTGCGTCAGCACAGGTTTCACCGGGGGTTGTAGTTGTCATTTCTACAATGTCCGCAGCGTCCCGAGGGTTAACGGTAAAATTGTTGTAATAATAATTGACTGGGCCAACTACGTCATAAGATGAGCCAACAATTGCTGCATCTTCAGCATCAGAAAAAATTTGGTCATCCACAAGCGCATCACCAGAACCATCATCTAATTTAAAAGCCCAACGATCACTACCCGCGTTTGTTGAAACGACTGTGCATTCTCCTGATATTGTTACAAGCATTCCCTCGTGCGCTTCAGACAAAGAACCTGTCGTAAGTATGGTAGCGGCTGGCACATCATTCCCCGTTGAATTGATTGTAACGTCTGCAACGCTTGAAATTTGTGTAAACCCGT
>Ga0233443_1001085_pt1 | contig 25254 bp, 20 predicted proteins | sample SI_123_September_2_FD_182784 | JGI IMG/M metagenome (GOLD analysis project Ga0233443, IMG submission 182784) | Seawater microbial communities from Saanich Inlet, British Columbia, Canada - SI_123_September2016_200_MG | ecosystem: Environmental > Aquatic > Marine > Inlet | place: Canada: British...
GTCAGTTTGAGGACTCTGGGGAGTTTAAAAAAGAAGAAATAGTGGAGATTTATGAGGTAAGGTTAAATAAGGAAGAAGAACCCATAATATTAGCAACAACAAGGGAGTTTCCTGCTACAAATGGGATGACTTGGGAAATAGGGAGTAAGGACTTTGAGTTAGCATTAAAACCAGAGGGAACTGAACCACAACAAAACATAGAAGGTGGAACTCCAATAAGGTTAATTAGTGTAAAGGATCCCCAAGCAAAAAACTCAAAAGTAGCAGTAAAAAGAAAGAAAGGACCAAGAATGTAATATGAAGGGGTAAAGGGATTTCCTCTTTTTTTTCATAAAGTCCAAATAGAATGTTAAAACAAGAAAAATAAACAAAAAAGGGGTTTTACAATGGAAACAAAATTAGAATTTTTAGCGAGAACAAGAATAAGTGAAAGAGTATACGATGGTTTGATATCATCAGGTGTAGATGAGGATTTGTTAATCCCAAAGAAATATCAAAAGTGGGATTTTAATTCAAGTGAGTTAGACAATTTAGAGGAAACAGTAGAGAGAATGTGGGTAAGCAGTAAGGAGGTAGGAGTAAGTCTAATTACAGATACAGACATAGATGGTTTATCAGCAAGGGTTATAGCTCGATTATATAACGGTTTAGTAAAGGACAACATAGAGATATTTGCGGCAGAAAATTCAAGAGTAAGGGGTTTAAGTAGGGAGGACATATTAAGGGCATCAAACAAGTTAATAGTAACAGCAGACAATGGTTCTGATTCAATTAAAGAGATAGACCAGAGTAAAAAAAATCCCAAAGACATCATTATAACAGACCATCACAATGTAGAGGATCCAGAAGGTTTCAGGGAGAGGGGTGTTGCTGTTGTAAATCCTTCACCAACTTGGAATAGTAAGGATGTTCCACAGATATCAGGTGGTTCAGTAATAGGGGAGATATTTTTAAAACTAATAGATAGATTTCAAGAAGAAAATCCTAATTTTAGTATAGAGGCGATAGGTAGGGTAAAAAGTCAGATGAAGCAAGTAATGTATTTTTCAAACCAAGCAGATTTAGTGAAGGTGGATACAAAGTTTTTAGCAGTTGCACAATTAAGGGAAAGGTATTCATCAACAATAGTAGAATTAAACAAATATTTTATACCAGAGAAGACACAAAGATCATTAGAATTACAAGAAGAGATAGTTTTATCAATGATAAAGGGAACAAGGTTACCAAGGGAGATAAAGGAGGAGGTAGAAAAACAGAAGTTTTTGATGAATGACAAGAGGAATCAAATATTATCAGGAGATGATGACTCAATAAGGGATTATCATGGTGACAATTTCACAGTAAGGGTAATAGATCCCAAGTCAAAATATTCACCAAAGGAGTTATCAAGAAGAAGTCCAATATTAACAGAAAACCATATATGGATAAAAGGTGATTTAACAGGTGGGAGAATGTCAATAGAAGGAGGAAAGGAAAGATTAAAGGGGATTCAAGGGTTCAATTTCAAGGGTCATCCGAGTGCATTTGGAGGGAAAGTAGATACCAGTAGTGTTATAGATGGTGATGAATTAGTAAAAAAGATAGCATTAGAGATAAAGAGAACCGAGGGTTTATATAAGAATGGTCAAATTAAAAAAGGAAGTCAAGGAGTAGAAAAAGGAAACCAAGGAGTAGAAAAAGGAAATCAAGAAGAAGAGGTAAATATAGAGGAGGAAGTAAATAAGGATGAGATAATAGAGGTAGAGGATGGAAAATCATTAGAGGAGGTGCTGGATACTTTAGTAAAGTTAGGTTTAAACACAATGCATCACCAAGACATAGAGGTTATGATAAAGGCAACAGGAGAAATGGCATTAAAAGAGGGTTCAGGGTATGGAGTAACAAAGATAACATATGGACAAGAAAGTTTAATATATCCAAAGGGAGTAAAAAAAGATGAAAATTTAATTTTTAGTGTAAGTGGAAAATCTTTATTTTTCAAAAGAAAGGCAACAGAATCAGATAAGCAGGCAGCAAAAAAATACAAGACAGCAGATCCTAAGACAATGGAGTTAGGGACAAGATTAGATGAGATGGAACAAATAGAGAAGGGAGTTTATTATTCAAAATCAACAGTTAAGGAGGAGCTTGAATTAGCATTTGGAGCAATTAAGGAAGAGGATATTTTAGAATACCAGGTAAAATGGGATAACTTAATAACTCTATCATATGACATAGAGGGGTCTGGAACAAATATATACAATGAGGGAATAAAGGCACAGCATCCAGATGGAACAATAGAAAAACTTGAGTTTTTTAGAAATGACAAGGAGATATCTGTGCAATCAGAGAATTTAACAGGGATAACAAATGATTTTTTAAAAAAGAGAGGAGGGGTAATTCCAGAGGATAGAATTATAAGGTTTATAAAAAAGTTAAAAAGGGAGAATCCAGATAAAAAATTTCTTTTTACAGGACACAATATATTTGGATATGATTTAAAACAAGAGATGACATTAAAATTATCAGAATATTTAATAAAGGAATCAAGTGTGGAGGTTTATGATACAATGCCACATATAAAGGAGGCATATAGTAATTTTGGGGGTTTAGAAATATTAAATCCAATTACAAAAAAGAAAATTTTTGTACAGGACAATATAGAGAGGGGTGTTAATATAGTTGCATTCTTAGAAAGTTGGACAAAGGGGGTAATGCCAAATATAAAGACAAATGCATATTTTGAGATAAGGGAAAATGGAGATTTATATCACAACAGGGAGTTATTTTGTAAAGAGAAGAATAAAGGAAGTTTAAAAATAAAAAAACAACAGAACAATAAGGGTGTAAGGTATTCTGTGGATAAAATGTTAAAAGAAAATTCAATATATCACACAATAGTGGGAGGTTCAAAAAGTAAAGAGTCTGTACTAATTCCAAATATACCAGAAAGAACACCAGGATTTTTAGAATTAGTAGATTTAATGAAAAACTGGGATTTTACAAAACCAAAACAGAAAAACATATCAATGTGGGGATACGACTTTACAAAAGACGAGCTTTTAATTATAGATGAGTTTGAGGGTTTAAATGGAGATAAATTAGAACAACAAACAGAGATAACAATAGCAAGTTTTTTAATAGCAAACAATTATATAACAAATTTTAATCTAGCGACAAAGACAAACAATGAGTTAAACGAGATTGCGAGTTCTATATCATCAAAAACAAGGATAACAAGAGAGATGGTATTAAGAATATTAGAGAAATTTAGAAAAGAGATAAGGGTAAATGGGGATTTATTAAAAGACGAGGATCACACAGCATTATCAGATGCAATAAAGGAGAATTTTGTAACAACAAGAACAATGAATAGATATGGAACAAATCCAACAAAAGAGGAGTATAAAACAGGAAAAGCCAAATTAAAAGAAGTGGTAAGGGAGGCTAAGATAAAGTTAAGTAAAAATGTTAAAAACAAATCTTTTAAAACCTCAAAGAAATCTGGAAATCATCCAAAACCCAAGTTTTAAAACATCAAAATAAAACTTTTTCTATAGTTTTGTTAAAAAGCTCAACCTTAGTATGGAATTCAATGTGGTTCCAGAAGGGTTTAGTTTGGAATACCTCAATTTTTGCTGAATATATCAAAAAAAACTTATATTTTGAATAATTTCAAAAAAAAGAATAATTTTATTACAAAAAATAAGTTAAACAGAGGCATCAGTAAAAACCAGAGAGGAAAAAGAGAATGAAAAAAATAATAAAAACAGTAGTTTTGTTATCAATGATGATAACAGGAGCACAGGCGATAAGTATATCAGAACTTGAGTTTGGTTCTGTTTATCAAAAAGAATTAGAACCAATAACAGGGGAAAGTGCAAATGCTTCATATGGAGCAATGATTACAGCAACTTTCAAAGAAGTGCCGATGATAGGTGATGCAACAGTTACAGCGACAGCATTAAAGGAGTCAATAGACATAGACTTTGGTAAAAAGTTTTATTTTGACAAACAGAAAAAGTTTTATGGATATTTAGGGACAGGTGCCAAGGTTTTATATAAAGAGCCAACAGTATTATCAGCATACAATAACCAAATCAATCCATATGTAAAGGGTGAACTTGGGTATAAAGTTAAGAAAAACCTAACAGTATTTGGTGGAGTTAAATATTTCTTTGAGAAACAAAGTAGAGCCAAAGAGCAGTATATTCCATACATAGGGTTAAAATACAAATTTTAATTTAAAGTTATCAAAAAAGAGGTTTTTAAAGAGGGTTAAACCCTCTTTTTTAAATTCAACCTCAAAATCCCATAAAAAATCAATAAAAAATCAATTAAAAGTCAACATTGTCAATAAGTGGTATACAGACCATTTAAATGAATAGCCAAGGAATTAGTCTAAAAAGGTAACACAAGTTGTTTTAAAGGGCGAATATGGTTAATTTAAAGGACATCTAGGACTTCAAATTTAATTTTCCTAAAGAATCTATTAGATAAGCTATTTCTTTTAGTATTTTGAAGATTAAGTTCTACAATATCAAAAATATTTTTTTTAAGATTTTCATTGTTAATTTCATAAAAAATAATTTTTTTGATAAAGGTAGGTATTTGTTTATTAAAGACAACAATATCAATAATTAGTTCTTGAGGGATTATTGAGAAATATTTATAAACAAAAGTTGCGAGTGTTGTCCCAATAAAGTTACCTAAACTATTTTTAATAATATTTTTATCAATCCCCCAATTAGGGATAGTTTTAAGAGAAATAATATTTTTAATCAAAAATTCAATTTTATCAACAGGTATATTACCATTGAGGGAGGAAGAGTAGAGTAACCCAAGGTCATTGTTAATAGTATCATCATCAAGAAAGGATTCAGATTTAATAAGGGAAAAAACAACATTTTTAGAAGGAGAGTTTAGTTTATCAAGGGAAAAATATAGGTTTTTGAGGAATTCATCATTAGAAATTGAGTTATTATTAGACTCAAGATAGTTAGATATTAGTTCAAGTCTTTGTTCAATAGGTAGTTGATGATATTCAAGAATAAATAAAATCCTTTTTTCAGGGTTTTGTTCAAGAGGTAAAAGGATTTCAAACATTTCACCAATGTGATTATTAAATTTTTTAAAACTATTGTAAAGGAGGTTAAATATTTGGTGATGATGACCAATTTTCTTAGATTTTGAGTTATATTGAATATCGACAGAAAGGGAGTTAATATTATGAATATTACATTCAACAATTGAAAGGAGAGTTAATAAAGTTCCTCTAGAGCTTTGATGGTTAGAGATAATAGGCATTAAAAGGTTATCAAAAAGGGGAGTTAAAACAAATGTTTGTAATTTATTAGACTTTTCCAAAACAGCAATTTTGACAGGATCAAAACCAGAGAATGGTTTAGTAAAAAAAAGTTCTTCAAGAGAGCTTATACTTAATATAGAGTCAATTGTGTCAAGTATTTCTGTTTGATTGGTATACATTACAATTCCTTTTTGGGTTAAACAACCCATTTAGAAAAATAATAACGCAAAACCAAAAAAAAAACAAAAAAGTATAAAAAAAACCAAAAAAACAAAAAACCAAGTTTTTGTTAAAGGGAAATTTGTCCTTCTGGTTCAATTAAGATAACAATATCAAGAACACCTCTATATATTTCAAGAAGTATAACATACATATACTTCAAGAATTATTAAATCTGATAAAGTTCTTTAGTTTTTTCTAAAAATGTTATTTTTGAGTATTTAACCATTCTATTAAAATCAACATTTACAATATTATCACCAAGTTGTTTTTTTATTTTATCATCAAATCCTTCAACAATTCTATTTTCTAAAAAGTTAATTTTGATTGTTTTTTTAACATCCTTTATCCAATTAGTCATATCAAAACCACATTTTTGGAAAAACTCAATAGCGAATAAAGTCCAAGGGTTAATCCCTGAAATAGAACCATATGTTTCTTGAAGCCTTTGGTTAAAAATAAATTTTTTAAAGTTATCTGGATTATTAGCTACATTTACCTCATAATTTTTATCATCAAAGATATTAAAAACTGCTTCTTTTTTATCTTCAACCTCTAAACCACAAGTAATAATTCCAATAAATTTCACAAAAAGTTTATTTTTAAAAATTTTATTTTTAATAAGAGTATCCATAATAACAAAATTAACATTTTCAACTTTAGGGTTTTCAAGAAGATTTGAAATTGAATTTCCCCAATAGTAACCACCCACTTCGTTAGAACTAATAATTTTTTCAAGACCATCATCCCCAATAGTCATTTTAAGTAAATTCTTCACTATATCATTTAAAACAGTTTCACTATTATAATTTACAGAAAGTTTAAAAACAACATCATTATAAAAATATTTATTTTTAATAAACTTTTTAAGTGTTTCATCATCATAGTTGTTAAAAATAATAAAGGTAGCCAATAAAGTTCCACCAAATTCATCAAGATTAAAACTATTCCTAGTCATATTAAAAACAATATCATTAAATGTTGATTTTGATAGTGTTTTTGGTAGGTTTTTTTCAACTATTTTAACTTTGATGGCATTATCAAGGTCGATAGATAATTTTGATGTTTTTTCTTTAAGATACATACTTTTTTCTTTATGAATAAAAAGGTGTTCATAACTATCAAGCATCTCTTTTTGATAAGATGCAGAACCAGTTTTTTTATTAGTGCATCTAATACTATCATTAAGGTTATGTTCATAGTTCCACCAAGTATTAAAATTATTTTCAAAACACCATTTTTTTATATTTACTTTATATGCTGTGATTTTTCTATCAGCAAAAACAGGAGAGGTATAATAGATAACCCATATAAAAATAAATATTTTCCTAGAAAAAGAGTCCCCCATTGTTACATCATTTTGGAAACAAGCAGAGCTAAATTCGTTTTTTCTTTTTTTAACAATACTATTTAAAACATCAATAACATCCATTTCAAAATACTTGTTTTTATTAACATTAAGTTCTTTAAGAATTAGATCAAGGGCAATTCTATCATCTTCATTAGTTATACAGGCTATCTGTTTTACATTATCATCAATTTTATACATAATTAAATTCCTTTTTTGTGTTTAGTTTTTCTTGAATATTTTTTCTTAGAATCAATAGTTTTAGTTCCAAGATTTATTTCTCTTTTGGCGGCAAGCAAGATATTTAAATCTCTATTTTTAACAGTTTGTATTTTCTTTTTTTTACCCATAATTTCCACCTTTCTTTATCTAATGTAATAATAACATAAATCATTTTTTAAATCTTAAGGTATCCTTAAAAGATAATTTTTTCAAGTTTTAAAACAAATATTTTCACAAAAGTAAATTATTATGTTAAAATAAATAAAATCAACAAAAAGAGGTAAAACAGATGTCAATAAATAGAAAACAAATAGCGAATTTAGAACAAGGTATGGTTCAGGATATGTATCTTGGGGAAAAAAACAAGTATTTTGAAAAACAAGTCCAAAGTGATGTATCTTTATTAAATGTATTAGATATGTATAAGTTCAATATATCAGATGATGAAAAAGAGGATTTTGAGGATATACAAAGGGATATAGGACAACAAATAGAATTTGAAGGAGGAGTAGTATCAGATGGTGTTATAAATAGTTTATACAATGGAGAGGGTGAAACTGACTTTGAATTAGCAATTAAAAGGCTAGGGGTACAAAAAGGTGAAACAGGAGAAGAAGTGGTAGAGGTTCCAACAAAACAACAGTTTTATGACAAGGTAAGGTCAATATATAAAGCAAAGGTAAAGGAAATAAACATTTTTGATAAACAACTGGAATCATTTGTAAAAGAATTAGCAGATAAAATTACAGGAGAGGAAGATGGAACATTAGAACAGTTAGAGGCTCAGTATGAGGTATATAAGCAATGTGTAGTAATATTATCAAGAGCCAAAAAATCCACAAGACTTAGAGAGGTGGAGATATTAGAAGATGGTATAAAAAAAGATTCAAAAGAATATTTTGAGTATTTAAAAAATTATATTGATATGGACAACCATATAGACACCAACAAATATTTCAAAAATTTAGATTTATCAAAGTTAAGTAGCAATTTAAGAAAAACAATAGAAGAGGAGATGAAAAAGGATATTTTGTTAGAGAGTAATAAAATAAAGATGGAAGAGTTAATAAAGCAAAATCAAGAAGGTATAGATAAAGAATTAGGAAAAGATGAGTTTAGAGAGAGATATAAATCTCTTATACCATATATAAGGGATGCATATGATACAACAGAAGGTTTAGAGGTGTATTCAACAGGGTATAATCCAGAAAAACAATATCATATAGGGGTAGAAGAACAAGATAGTTTAACAAGTTTAATAGATTTTCCTCAAAATAATCAGGAGATGAAAACATTAGTAACAATGGAGGTGGAAAGACTTGTAGTTTTACACGAGGAGAATACACAGGAGGGTGACTATATTAGTATAGTAAAGGCTTCAAATGGAATTGGTTCAGAAGGTGAAATAAATCAAACAAAGGCGAAGTTTAAAAAGGATAATTTTCAAATACAAGGAGATATAAAAACAAAAGTTTTAGAAGAAGTAGAGGGAACTGACAAAAGTATAGAGGATGTTTTGGATGATTACAAAGCAAAATATTCAAGTTTATTAGTTGAGGATTTAGAGAGATCAGGTGGAAATTCTTCACAATTAGATAATTTGGGGGTAATAAATTCTTTAAAAGATAGTGTAGATTCATTTAAAAAAAATTTCCATAGAAAATTAGAGAAAGACACAATACAATTTCTTTTATTTAAGGCTATTCATAAGAGTAACATAATAGGTAACAATAGGGAGTTTGAAGAAAGGGTAACTGGTAGGAATAAGATAGATAGAAAAATAATAAAAACAGAGTTTAAAAAGACAATAAAAGAAGAACCTGGATACAACGAGTCACAATTTAGTGTTTTTTTTGATTTAATGGTAGCCAAAATCAATATAAAGTCAAAAAATAATTTAATGGAAAGTGTTATTGAATCTGTAGAGCAAGACAAAGGTAATTATATAGATGGTTCTGAATTTATTTACCATAGTTGGTTAGGTGAGTTTGATGGACCAGGGAATATTTATAGTGTAAGAAAACAAGAAGGAAATGACACAAATAAAACTTTTTCATATCCAATATCAGATACAGAATTCATAACAAAAGATAAAAAACAAGATTTTTTCAAAGAAGAGTTAAGTATTATAAAAGGGGTTCAAGATAGGGATTCAGAGATGTTTGGACAAGTTGTATCAGAGGATATGAATTTCCAAGAGCTTTTAATTTTTAAAACACAGGATACTCCATTAACAAGGGAGTTAGAGCTTAAAAATATGATTTTAAATATAGACAGAATTGTAAATGTTGAATTTTTTCAAGAAGAAAACCAAGGTTTTTTACATTTACAAAAGATAATAACATGTGTAGAGGATATCATCAAGTCAAAAGAGTATAAAAAGGTAGAAAAGGATGGAAACAAGACAAAGATAGACAATGCAATTCACAACTACCTTGAGGGGGAAAATGTATCTTTTGTGTTAAATACACATATTCCAAAAGAGAAGGAGTATATAGAATTATTTAAAGAAACTATTAAGAAAACTGAAGAAGCAGTAGTAAGGGGAGATAAAGACTTAACAAAGGTGGTAAAACAACAATTTTCAAATAATAGTTTGTTAAGAGTAGAGGTATGTGAAAATTGTGGAGGAACAGGAAGGGTTATAAACAAGGTAAAACAAAAAATATCAACACCAGCAGGACCAAAACTTATTACAAAAAAGACAAATGAAATATGTCCAAATTGTGGGGGTGGAGGTATGGGAGTTATCAACCCAAAACCAAAGGAAGAGGTGGTTGATCAATCAGTCTCTCATGAGGACATTCCATTTTAAACAATACAAAACAATACAAAACAATGGAAACCATTAAAAATAGTGGTTTTCAATAATTAAAACAAAGGTTTTAAGGGTTGACTATATTCAGCTCTTTTAACATAAATCTAAATAATAAAAATCCATATTTTAATTTCACAAAGTTAAATTACTATGTTAAAACATTAGTACAAATCAACAAAAAGAGGTATAAGAAAAATGAAAACAACAGAAAACACAAAAAACAAGAAACATCCAGAGTATGTTTCAATATCAGCAATTGATTCAGAAGGGAACAAAAGGGTTTATATTACCAACCATTTTTTAAATAAAGAGGGTTCAGAAGAATCAGTAACAGAAAAAGACTTAGATGAGATTTTAAATGGTTCTTTTAATGGAAAAGTTTTACCATTTATGGATAAGGCAAAGGAGGGAATAGAGAGAAGACCAGTAAGTTCAATATCTTTAGAATACAATAGTTTTCCTAGTAATGATAATCCAGGAACAATTAAAATTGGGAAATATGAAAATGCAGAAAAACTGGTAATGGCTTTAAATTCAAAAGAAGGAAAAGAGGTATTTGCAGAGGTGGACTTAGAGAATATAATGAAAAACATAGGTTTTGACCCTGTATTAGCAGCGGAGGTATATATAAACCCACTAAAAAAAGAAAACTTAGAAGGGGATGAATATAGTTCTGTTTCAGTAAAGGAAATTGAGAGGGTTTTTGAAGTTATGGATTATGAAAATCTTGGTGTAACAGAGGTTAAGGAAGACACAGTAAAAATTGTATTAGATTCTAATAGAATGGGTGTTTTTATAGCTGGGAATTTTATAATGGTAGAAATTGGGGATAATGTTATAACAGGAGAGCAAACAGATATTAAGAAGGTAATAAATGAAGAGTTAATAAAAAAGGGTATAGAAAATACAATTAAAAAAACACTAAATCAAAAACCCCAAAAGAAAAAAGTTCAAACTAAAACAAAAGCACCAAGAATGTAGTTTAAATTCTCAGTTGTTAAAGAAAAACAACAACTGAGATATAAAATTAGTATTTTGAATTAAGTTTATTAAGGGTTTTGATAGTAGCAGTTAAGGTTACAATAAATGTCCCAAAGAATAAGAACCAGATAGGTTCACCAACAGCAAAAATCCCACTTTTTAAACCAAACATAACAATAAAACCAAGTAAAACACTTAATGCAACTCCTGGACAAATAAGTCCATATACAGAAGGGTTATCATTAGAGTTAGATTCTACTTCTTTTTCTAAATAGTTAGTAGCTCTCATATATATCAGACCAAGAGTAAGAATAATTATCTGAATCATTAGGAATGTAGAAATTATAAAAAACAACGATTTTGGATCTAAATGAATAAAAGAATGTTGTACTCTAGCAAAGGTAATAGATAAGATAGTGATAATAGGAATCATAATTAGAGAAGTAGCTCCAGCTTTTACATCAAATTCTCCAGCGATACTAATTCTGCTAATAGAACTAACAGTAAAAATGAAAGCGATAACAACGGCTAAAAGTCCAAAGAATGAAGAAGCAATATAGGATACTCCTTGAATAGTCAAGATATTTGACATAGCGGCGGGAGCTGCTAAACCAACAGAAGTCATAGCAAGAGAGAATGGAATAAGAAGAGTAGCAAAACTATTATTTTTAGAATAATCAAACAAACTTTTTGGATCTAACATAGTTTTAATAACACTAGTAAGTAATTTCATTTGCCAAACTCCAATAGCAAGAAGAGCAATCAATGCAAGGGGGAATAAGTATTCAAAGATTTCACTTAATCCAGGGATAAACATAGCACCAACAATAAACATAACATTAACAGACATAGCAAGAGCAAGTGGTTGAGCAAACCTTGTTACTTCCAAGTTATTTCCCAAAGTTTTTTCAAAAATCGTTGTTTTATTTTTAATACTTTTTTTAGTAAAGTCAAATAGTAGTTTGAAGTGTTCAAAGGCATAATAAATAACACCAATACTAGATAAGGCGACCAAGCCTTTTTCAAATAACATACCTTGAGAAGAAAACAGTGATTTTAAGTGTTCAAAAGTAAACATAGGGTCACCAGCGTGTAGATAAGCAAGAAAACCTTGCGGGATTATATAGAAGGCCACAACCAGACCGCCAAGTCCAAGAACTCTTAAGTAGTTGATAGGCATCAAAACATTATTTTTCATTATTTCACCTCTTTTTAAAAATATTTTTAGGATTTATGGATGTATAAACCTCTGTTAAGATTATATCATATTTTTTTATTTCTCTATCTGCAAATAAAGCATTTAGTTTTTTTTCAAATAAAATTAAGTTAAAATATGATAAGATTAAAAAAATAAAAAAAATCAACAATAGAGGAAAGAAATGAGAGAAGAACAAAATAAAGAAAGAAAAATTGTATTAGGTGTATTGATTACCAGTTTAATATTTGTTTTAATTTTAATTTTTGTCGATTCAACCAAAACAGATGTTTTAAACACAAGTTCTGTTCAGGAGGTAGAAAAGGTGAAGAAATTAAGAGAAATAGTAAAACGGACTATGAAAAACTAATGTTTTTATTCTCAAATCAAGTAAATTTAGGACCAACTCTATCAAAATGTTAGTTTTTAAGAAATGGTTTAAAAACATCTTTTTTCAGATTAGACTTGTATCTGGTTTTGTAAATATATACATGAGGGGTTTAAAAAATAATTGTTTTTTATGTTTTTTAGTAGTTTCTTTAGTGATGTTATTATCAACTTTAGTATTATTTTTTTAGATAGTATATAAAGACTTATATGTATAATATCTTAAATGAGAGGTTTCTTTGTTAAATCAAAGTTTAATATAGATTTTAAAAGTATTCTCCCTCCTTAAAAGGGGAGGGGTGATATTTAGGTTAAAAGTATTTTTCAAGCAACTCTTGTGCTTGAGTTTTAAGTAGGTCATCCTGAGCCATTTCATTCCTAGTTGGGGTTTCAAATTCAAGATCCCAAGAATAACTGTGTATAAAGTTAGAGAGTTCATCTTTAATTTCCAAAATCTCAATTTTATTTTTTTCAAAATCCATATATAATTCATCAAGTCTCATGTCAATTTCATTTATTTCAAAATACATATTTTTTTATTCCTCCGTTTTGTTTTTATTTAGTGTTTTAAGAAATTCTAAAATTTTTTCTGAATCCATAGACCAAAATATTTTTTTTTGAGAACTAGAATTTATAACTGTCCAAGACAGGTCAGAATAAATAATCTCAATATCATCAATTTGATTAGTAAGTTCGCTTATTTTTTTTAACACACTCATTTTACAACTCCTTGTTTTATATATTATATATTAACGCATTTTTTTATACAAGACTTAAATTAGCCTTAACCCTTGTATATATTATAAAAAAATCAAATTTTTAGAATAATCAAATCTTTTAATACCATTTTTTTTCAAAAAGGTAATACCACTAGGAGAGTTATCAATTCTATTAGATATTTCTGCCCAAAGTGTTCTACTTGTTTTATTAAAGTTAGACAAAATTGTTGTTTTCTTTCTTTTTTCATCTCTCCATAATTCTTCAATAATATTTTCAGGAATGGTTCCATTAGTGTGAGTCCATAGGTAAGAAGCGACTCTTTCAAGTTTAATTTCTTTTGTATCAAAGACTAAATCACAAAAGGAATTAGTAGAATTCAAAACAACAATTTTTTGTTGTGTTTTGTTCCATTTTTTAACTCCAAACAAAAGAACAAGTAAAAGGGATGCAGTATTTTCATCTAAATCAGGATATGGAGTGCTTATAAAAGTACTTTGAAAACAAAAGGTATTTTTTGTAACAAGTTTTTTAATTTGATCATCATTAAGGTTATCTAAAAGTTTTGAGATTACTTTAATATGTTTTTTAACAAATGACATACTAACTTCATGTTTTTCCTTATGTATATAAATAAAAAGAAAGTTTAGGATATCAAAACTATTTTTTTTAGAAACCTTTCGAGTCATTTTAGAGGCAATATCAAACAAACACCAAACATAGTTATATTCTACATCAAGAGACCTAGAAAACATAAAGAAGTTAGAGGTTAAATCTTTAGACAGTTCTTCAAGAAAAGAATTATTAACTCTTTCTTTTTTAGAAATCAATTTCCACAAGAGAGGGTTAACTTCACCCTTGCTAATTTTATCAAGATATTTTTTATTACTATTTTTTTTACTAACATCAATTGTATCAAGTTTAAGTTGGAAGAATTCACAATAAAGATTAGTAAAATCTGAGACATCAAAAATAGAGAAAAAAAGAGAGTTTTGTAAACTAAAGTTTGTCCATTCATTTACAATAGTTTTAGTTCTCATCTCATCTATATCAAAATTATATTTTTGGAGAGTATAAAAAAATGATAGTTTTACCCCATTATCAAAAGAAGAAGAAACTCTAACAATAGAACTAGGAGGAAAACAATATTGAAAAAATTCAAAATCTCCATCAAAATTATGAGATATTTGAAGTTCATATTGAGATATGAAATCTTTAAAATTTATACTAACACTATTGAAACCTCTATAAGAAGAGTTGTTAATTTTTCCTTCAAGAATAATTTTAGAAATAAATATTAAGACATAATAGTCACATTTTTCAGGAGTTAAAGAAAATTGTTGTTTTATATTATCATAAGTTAAGTCAAAATAAGCATTGTTAGTGTCATGACTAACGCCAACTAAAATATCTTTTTTGAAATCAATAACTGTTTGGACAGAGGGTTTTTTCTTAAGCAATAATGATAATTGAGAGAACCAAAATAGTAAAAGTGTATTTTTATTAAGATATCCAATATTTTTAATACTATTAGCAGAAGAAAAATCATCATTTACATCAATACCAACGCTTTTAAACCATTTATCAAGGATTGTATTGAATTCGTCAAAACTTTTATTTTCCCCTAATAGAGAAATATTAAATATTTTATATATATTTTTCATTTTTTACACCACCTTTTTTTTTAATCCTCAGAACCAAGGATTTTATTTAAACTAGAAATAATAACAAAGAAAGCAAGTAAAGCAGTCCCTCCCATCAAAACAACCAGACAAACAGAGGAGATAATTTCAAATGAGTAAAGTTTAGGATAGTTAATAGCATTCTCATATATTTTATTAGAGAAAAGGAAAACAGTGATTATTCCAAGAATAAAAACAACAATTTTTGTAAAATCAACTCCCCCTCTAAATATTCCATCAGCAAAAATACCTCTTTCAACACTATCAGCAAAAACCTTCATTTTGTAAATCATATTCATTTTAACTCCATCGCATCTATATATAATAATAATAACATAAAACACCAATTTTCACCTCAAAACAAAAAACATTTATTTTAAAAATCAACCTAAAACCAAGCAGACAAATCTATCATCAAGACAAAAAGTTTCCACAAAAGTTTCCCCAAAAGTTTCCCCAAAAGTTTCCACTAACCCAAGAAGACAAATCTATCATCAAGAGAAAAAGTTTCCACAAAAGTTTCCCCAAAAGTTTCCACTAACCCAAGAAGACAAATCTATCATCAAGAGAAAACAAAACTAAATGTTTTTTTTGATATATTAGAGATAGAGAAAAAACCAAAAGAGAAAAAAACAAAAGAGGTATTTTAAAATGAGAAGACAAAAGAGAAGGCATCAACTAAGAGACAAGGCAAAGTTCATCAATAAGGGTTTAAAATGGGGAAGGGAATTACCAGATAAAAACTTCCATTTTGAAGAAGGGACAGGGCAATTATTTTACAAAAACAGACCGATAAAGGAATCAGAGATAAGTTCAAGTTACAAAGCCCAACTCGGTTCAAAAAAATGGGCAAAGAGATATGCGAATAAAAAAACAAGAAAGGGTGAGAAGGAATTAGAGAGAGTTTTAAAGGAAACCAAAAAGGAAGATTTTGAAAACAACAATTTTGACCAGGCGGCGAAGACCCACGAGTATTCAAAAAGTATAGCCTGGTTGATATACTAAAAGGGGGTTCATCTTTTTATTTTAATATCCAAAAAATCTTTATTTTATTTAATATTCAAAAAATATTTTTTAAACATATTGAAAACTTGAGGGACTAATATTTTTTTAGTATTTCCAACCAAAGGTAACATTTCAGTAGTAGAGATAGTATCATCACTTGTTGCTCTCATCAAAGTAGTGAATAGCATTTTAAGTTCAAAAACTTCTAATTTTTGGATATCTTTTTTAAGAGCTTTCCCTACATCAGCAAAATAAGTATTTTGTAAAAAGTTATTAAAATCAAAGTTTTGGTTTATAGTTGCATAAACAGAGTAATCATATTTCATATCAGAGTCTGCATGATTCGAGTAATTATTTAAAACTTTTTGAGGAGTATTAGGATTAAGAGCAATATTTTTTCTTAAAGACAAACTGTTATTTTGAGAGTAGTATATACCATATGATGAATAAAGACCACTTACATAATTTGGAAGAAAAACGCTAGAGTATGTAGACAGTATTTCAGCAGAGCATATATCTTTTCCAAAAATAGCATTTAGGACATCACCTTCCTGATTAAATTGAGGAAGTATTTTATTTAAAAGTTCTAAAGTGCATTTTTCATGATTTACGATTAAGATAGCTGCTTCTTTTGTTTTATTTGAAGCTAATACTAAATCTAGCAAATAAGACAGTGCTTCAAAACTAAGGTTTTTATTTCCAAGAATAGCCTTAGAAATAAATATTGAGTTTACTATATCAGTAGAGCAAGAAAAGACAATTTTATCAACAATAGGGCCATTAACTTTAGAAACATTAACATAATCTAAAACAGCAGAATTTTTTTTCAAAAGTTCAGAAAGGATTAAAGAAGCGGACTCATCATCAATAATGTTATTCAAGAAGGTATTACTAAATTCTGTTTCCTCAGTATTTTTAGACCAAGAGTGAGTTCTATTAGGAATAATTTCTCTAAAATCAAAACCTCCATTTTTACATTTCAAGAAAAGTGCTTTTCCGAGAGTATGTTTAATACCTTTTCTAGAAAAGACTTTAGCGGCAAGAGGGTTAGACTGACCAGCGATTAAATATTCAAGTTCATTTAGGTTCATATTGATAATTTCACCAAAAGAAAAGTTTTTAATAGAAGAGTAGATAGTTTTACCAGGAGCAGAAGGGTTTAAGCAAAGTTGGTCTAAAATGAATTTTCTACCAGTATTAAAAAGGGCATCAAATTGTTCAACAGAAAGGTTAGGGTTAAGAGATATATTTTCAAAAATTGTTTTTTTACCAAGAAAGTTAAAATCACTATTTTCAATACTTTCTTCAAGAAGTCCGAATACTTGTTTAATAATAATAGTATCATTAGTTTCTCTAAGAATTTTAGATAGAGATAAAAGGTTATTTTCTAGTTCTTTTTGATTATGAATAGCAATCATTGTTTCAGTAGATATAGTGTTCATGGTTAGTTCCTAATGTAGTTTAATTTTATAAATAATAATAACACAAAACCCTATTTTTAAACCTTATTTTGGTATAATTAAGGAAGAATTAAGAAAACAAGAAATAAGATAAGGGTAAAAAATGGAAGTTTTAAAAATGGGGATAAAAGTTTAGTTTTTTTTCATATTTTTTTAATTCAATGTTAAAACAATATAAACAAAAAAAAGAGGTAAATACCATGGAAAACAACACACAACAAAGAAACAATGAGAGGCTAAGTAATTTTCAGCAAAAAAATGGAGGTTTTATAGTAAACCCAGAAGAATTAGTATATGGTAGGGCGAGTCATTCAGACACACTATTTAAGGGAGGGCCAGACAACATGTATACACTTGTTCATCCTATATCTTTAATGAAGGGTGCATATGAAAGAACCCAAGAAGCAAGAATAAATAAAAAAACAATTATTTTGGAGAAGAACTTAAAGAGGTATAGTGGGGAGGAAAAAGTATTAAACGACTATCTTACGACACAGGGTGATGGGGGTCATTCACCATGGCATAGAGTAACAAAAAACCAAGTTTTTTTCAATAAGGTTGAGTTTAGGTATATTTCATTAAAGCTGGTAGAAAAGTTAGAAAGTGGTATTTTAACAGAACAAGAGAAGGAGGATATAGGGATATTTGAGAAATTAAGGGAAGGGTTAAAATCATCAGATTTATCAATGGCGACGAAGTTGGAGATTTTAGGAATGATAAACAATAAGAACAACACAGTAAGGGATAGAAAGGTTTTAGCAGACATGGTATTAAGTGACAATTTCAGAGATTTAGAGAAGGAACAGGATGAAATGTTAAAAAACCACATATTATTTTTAGAACACATAGGTTCAGAGGAGTATATCACGAATTTGGAGATGGGTTTAAAGGACGGCATAGATAAGAAAGAAGCAGCAAGAACGATGCAATTTTTAACATCAATGAATGGAAGTTTAAAGTATTTAATGAGGGAAGAGGCAACAAAGGACTATGAAGAAACAGAAGACAATATAAAGACAGAGATTAGGCAAAACATAGATTTTATATTAGAGAAAGAAACAAAAGAGGAAGATGAGGTAAAAAGGTTTAGGAGGATGATTGAAAATTCTCCATTAGTAAGGGCAGTAACACAGGAGTTCAACATTCCAGTAAAAGACGAAGATGGGCAGGAGACAATTAAGCAGGTATTAAACTACATATTGGGTGAGAATGACGAGGCTAAACAAGAGGAGGCAAAAATAAGGGCCTTAAGGGTATTAAAGCATTATGGTTTATATCACATTATGAAGGATGGAGCGGCGTATACAAAAGAGATATCAGGGGTATTAGGATATATTTTAAGTAAGGGGAGAATGACAGGGTATGATAAGGAATCAAGAGAGGATGGTTATACATCTGTTGCACCAAATTCAGGGTCAAGGTGGATACCAAATGTATTAAAACAAGAGTTTTTCCCAGAACAACAAGAGCCAAGAACAGCGAAGGAAGATAGTAAGATAGGGGAGTTGGATTTTACAGAGGTAACATTAAAGACAAAGGAAAAGGTGGATTCGATGAATAATAGGGATGTTCCTTTTGCAGGTTTAGTTTTAAAAGATGGAGAGATAGTGGATGAGACAAAGAAATTAGTGAATAAGCTTAGGCTTAATGTTTTTGCATCAAACTCAGGAATGATAAATTCAATAATCGAACAAGATGAGAAAAAGGTGAGGGACACTTTAATAGGAAATATAAAATCACCAACAAATTCAACATCACTTTTAATGGATGCAATATATTTATATTTAGTGGCAGAAAAGTTAGGGAAGGTAAAAAGGTTAACATCACATATACAGCTAATAAAGCAAAAAATAGATGATATATATTATTGGAGAAGTACTTCAATAACAAAGGAATCAAAAAAAGAGTATGCAGAAGCATTTAGGTATTTCAATGAGGTGGTAGAGAAGGGTGAAAAAAATTTAGAGATAGTGGATTACACAAAGGGCATATTTGAAAAGGCAATAGTAAAAAAAATAAAAAACTACAATTTAGAACCAGAGAAATACATGGATAAAAATGGAGGTTTTGATTTTAAAAGGATAAGTATAGATATAAAAAAGGATGAACAGGGGAAGGAGGACATATTATCAATAATGATGAGTGGGGAGTTAAATGATAATAATTTAAATGTATACAAGAGTCAGTTTATAAAATCAAGTGCAAAGGAGAAGGATTTATTACAAAAGAGGGTAAAAATACAGTTTTTGTTAAACGGGGTAGAAGAGGATGAGTTAAAGGAGGGAGAGGTAAGTTTAGAAGATGGGGTATTAGAAGAAGACAAGGAAATTGGGAAGGATATAATGTTTGTATTATCTGCAATTCCAGTAGGGTCAAAAAGAAAGTTTATAAGAGAGTCAGCACAAAAGACAGTAACAGAAGAGGAAATAATAGAAAGTTTATATTTCAGTAATCCAGAGGAGATAATTAAAACATTAAAGGAAAAGGGTTTAGATAAGACAAAGGGAAATAAAAAGGCAGAAAAGGCAGAAAAGGTAAAAAAAGAGAAGCCAGAAGTTAAGAAACAAAAGACAAGGGGACCAAAAATTTAATTTTTAAACAAAAAAAAGGAAAGTTTTTAAGCTTTCCTTGGTTATCCTCTTTAAGATTTGGGTAATTAGTTAGTTTCTTTAGACACACATTTTTCTTCTTTAACAACTCTATTAAGAATTTTTCTTTCAATAAAACCTGCTTCAACAATTCTAAGAACCATAAAGAAGACAATACCAAGACATAACCAACCAATCATATCAATATTAAGGGTATGAGTTTCGCTACCTTTAGTTACAACAATTAAAACTTCTCTAATAAGGAAAAGGATAGTTGCATCAACAAGGAATCGAACTTTAAATCCTTTATGGTTTGAGTAATAATCAGAGAATATTCTAACAGTTTCAAAGATAACAGTGAACATTAAAACAGAAAGAATTACATTAAGAAGGGTAAAATCTTCAATAGAGATAGTTGAAATAGAAGAAAGTGATCCAATAGTAAATAGGATAGCAGTTAAAAACAATTCAACAGAAACTTGTTTTTTGTGTGTAAGATTAGTATTTTTCATAAGATTGACCTCCAAGTCATTTTGATATTTAATATATCAAATAATAACATAAATTCAAAACAAAAGTTTTAAATACCTAGTTATACCAACATTATTGTAGAAAAAAATAGGTATAACAAGGTTAAAACAGGTGTTTTTATTTGGAATTAGGTCAAACTATAAGGGGACTATTTTTTAGACTTAATTTCAGCGTGTTGACCAGTTTCATAAATGTATTTTTTAGCATTACTTAAAGCTCCATTATAAGAGGCAGTATCGTTGCTTTTGAAGAAGAAAACACCTGGAGTGGTAGGTTTAACAATTTTAATAGTTTTAATAGTTTTAATGGGTTTAGGGGGTTCTACATTATCAGGAATAAGGCTTCCAATAATAGCACCACCAATAACACCAGGTGCATTACCGATAAGACCTCCAAAAGTTCCAAGGGCGATAGCGTTAGTAGAACCAGCAAAAGCTGAAGAGCTAACAAGGGTGAATGCTACAGTGATTGATAAAATAATTTTTTTCATAATAAATACCTCATATATTTTCTTTTCATTTAACATATTTTTATTATTCTACATTATTTTATATTAAATGCATTTTTAAGTGTTTGAAATAGAAGGATAGAAGTGGTAATACCAGACAATCCAGACAATCTAAGAAGTTTTTTATCAGAGAGGTATTTATCAACTAAATTAGGAAGTTCAAAAGAGGCGATATGCAGGGAATCATTAAGGGATTTCAAAACAATTTTTTTAGAAGTTTTACTAAGTAATTTTTTATCAAAGACAGCAGTGATATCAGATTCATTATTAACAATAATTAGTTGTTTATCATCAGGAAGGTCATCAGCAGAAATATATGTAGCCGAGTCAAGGATAGATTGGATAGACAGGTGTTGATTATCATTATCAATTTTAGATAAAACAGTATGAAGGGGAATAATTTTAAAAAAATCAATATTTTGAAAATCTAGAAAAGAGGCGGACTTATTATTATCAGGAAGGAGTGACAAAATAAAATTTTTCAAAGAAACAAGTTGTTGTTGTTGTTTAGGAGAAAGGTGTTCCATTTTAATATTAAGGAATGAATGAAAAAGGATAGAGCCAGGGTTATCAAGATTAAAAATTTTATTTTGTAGGTTTTGATAGCAGGAGATGCTCAGGTCATTAAAATCATTATTAAAATCTTTATTTTGTTCAAAAGTGATAGTTTTAATAATATCAAAAAGTTCAATTTTGAAATCACTGTTAATTCTATCAAAACCTAAAGAGGAATCTTTAACAAACTCATCAAAAGGATCTTTTTTAGCTCTACCTCTCCATTGAAGGCCTTTAAGAAGTTCTTCAGTATTTTGTAACCAAAAGCCATAATGTTTTTGAAGTAATTCAACGGCGATAATTTTAAGGGAGTGCCAACCTAGGTCATCATTAAGATCGAAAGAATCAAGATCAGTATTAAAATTCAAATCAACATTCCATTTTTTAACTTGAAGGATAAAATCATCATTTTGAATATTTTTAAGAAGTTTAAGGTAATGATAGTGATGTTTTCTTAGTTTAACAAGGAAGTCATCAAATTTTTTATTATTATTTTTAAGAATAATAGACTCTTGACCTATTTTAAATTGGATATCATTAAACATATTAGACAAAGAGGGATCAGAGATAGATTTAGAGTCATTAAGGAGTTTTTTAGACAAAGTTTTAAGGAAAGGGATAGAGGTAGCGAGTTTATCATCATTAGACAGTAAAAACACAGATTTTCCATTTTGTCCTTGTCTACCACATCTACCTCTAAGTTGGGAGTCAATTCTGGCATCAACAGATTTTTCAAAACCAATAACAAGAAGGCCAAGGTTAGCAACATCAGGGTGAAGTTTAATATCAGCACCTCTACCAGCGACAGGGGTAGTGATAGTAACAGAGTTAGGTTGACCTGCAAGGGAGATAAGATCTTCTTCTTTTTGATGATTAGAGGAAGTCAAAACATTTATTTTTTTATTATTAGAAAAACAGGTATTTTTAAGTGCATCAAAAAGCATAGAGGCGACAACAGGGTCATTAACACCGATAAGAACAGGTTGTATAGAGTTCAAAATAGTAGTTTTGATCCAAGAGATTTTATCATGATTATCAAAGAAGAAGATATCATCAGCATCAAGAGCTAATTTAGGCAAATGTCTTGGTATTTCAAGGGTATCAAGATTAAAGAAGTGTTTAATTTCATCTTTAACGGCAATAGCGGAGCCAGAGGCACCAGAGATAAAGCCAAACATATTAACAAACTCTGAACACAAAACAACACTTTTTAAGATAGAGTTATCACTGTAAGAACAGGTATTATCAGGGTTATTAAGGTTATGTATAAGTTCAAGACTATGTTGGAGGTTACCACCCAAGGTAACATTAGGTTTCAATCTACCAGTATCAGTATCAATGATGCAGCAGAACCCATCAACAATTATAAAATCTCTATTTTCAACAAGGAATTTATGGACAGTGACAGCATTAAGGAACCAGTGTCTAAATTTTTGAGACTCATTGATATCATTATTGAAGAAGTTAGAGATAAAGACTTCAAATTCTTCAGGAACAGAAAACGATTGTTTTAAATAGTCAAAATTCCATTTTTTGGCATCAGAGGGTTCAAGGGAATCAATATAATCAATAGTGAGGGTATTTATTTTTTGAAGTAATTCGATATCAAGGTCAAAGGCGACAGGGGAATTAAGTTTAAAAGATTGAAGGTTAAGGTCAATAAGTTGATAATCTACTTCATCAAGAAAAAGGGAGATTTTATCTAGGTCATCAAAAAATAGTTTAGTAGGTTTATCATGAGGGTTAAGACCAGGAAGGGAATCAGTATGTGCTTGAAAAGCCCTAACAAGAACATCAATAGTGGAAAAGACAACCGAATGGTTATCAAGGGTATCAAAGAAAGATTTAAGGTTATTAAAATCAGAGTTTTGGTGATTCAAAAGTGTTGTTTTAATAAAGAAGTTATCAAAGAGGGGTTTAAGATAAAGGAAATCTCTTTGAGAGAGGTAAGGGTTAGAGCTTGTAATAACACAATTATCATTAAGGTTAAGGATAATATGAACAAGAGAGGCGGCACCTAAAACAATTGTTTTGCCTTCACCAGTTTTAATATCAAGGACAGAATTAAGGTTATAATCAGATAGAAGGATAATACTAGTTATTTGTTCTTCAAAAAGGGTTATATCATAGATAGAATATACAGCGGCAGATATATTTTTAATAGTATCAGCGAGTGTTTTATTATTAGAATCAATGTGATTATGATTAACAATATCAAAAGCTAATTTTTTTGCTTTATCAAGTTTAGTATTTTTATAAAAAAGTTTATTTAGCATATTTTTATTCTCCATTTAAAAGGTTATCTTTTTGACCAATAATTTTTTTAAGAGCCGACTTAAATTCAGAAGAGGCTCTATAGCAGGTGTTGGGATCAATATTTAATCTTTCACAAAGTTCTTTATTTTTAATATCAAAAATTGGGTTTTGTGAAAAAATAATTTTTTGATCAACAGAAAAGAGGCCTTTAGAGTTAAGAATGGTATCTAAGTCCCAATCAGAGTCAATTACATAGAAGAAGAAAGTGCCATATCTATCCCAAAGTTCAGGTCTATTTTTTTTAAGGGCAGGAAGGTGAATTTTAACAAAGACATCAGTGGCTAAAACAGAGTCACTAATTGAGTTATCAGAATGTTCTTGATAGATTGTATCATCAAACAATTGAACATTATTATTATCAAGAGTGATAGAAGAGGCAGGGTCATCAATTATTTCTAAAGGAAGTTCAAAACAATCACCATCAATAGAAAAGGAGGCGATATCAGCAAAAAAAACAGTATTTTCGAACTCAACTCTAATACCTCTATCAATATCATAACAGACAAAAAGAAGTGGTGTTTCTCTAGAAAAGAAGCCAATAATGTTTCTATTAGGGTTTTTCACTGTTTCTTCATTAAATTTACAAAGAATATTTTCATTATCAACAGAGTAAAGGGTATTAAGGTGTTTAATTTCTCTTTTAAGAGAAAGTCTCATATAGAATATAGGTTCAGGAACTTTAACTGGGATACTTCTTTGGAACAGTTCTCTAGAAAGAAGAACATTAAGTTTCTTTTGAAGAATAGTAGTAAAGGAGAATTTAAGAGACAGGTCAAAATCAAGACAACAAGAGATGATACCTTCAAAGCAAAGAGATTTAACATCAGTTATTTGTTCAGATTTAAAAACATGAGGGTTAAGAGACATAGCTTTACTAATAGAAAAGGAGAAATGAATATTACAAAGAGCACTTAAAATTTTGCTTTTGTCAAAATGTTTATTTTGAAGGAAAAAAATAAGTATTTTAGTATGTTTTCTCCATAGTTTAATAGAAGAGCAGTTAGAAGGTAGGTGTAGGTAATTAAGTGATGAAAGATAGTTAATTTCAGACTTAATAGTTTCTTCAACATTATGATTTAGTAGAAGTGCAGAATATATGATAAAAAGTTGTTTTTTGTTACCTACAGTAGTTATTTTTAGTTCAAGTGCTTCAAGGAAGTCCATAAGATTATTATTATTATGATTATTATTATGATTATTCAATTTTTTCTCCGTTTTATTATATAAGTATAACAAAAATAAAAACAAAAATCAAATTTTTAAAAGAAGTTCATTTTTTTTAAGTTAATTAGTATAATGATACCCAAATATTCTTTAAAAAAACTTAAATTTTAGGGAATAAAAAAAAAGTTTTAAAAGTTAAGAAAAAAAGTATGTTTTAAGTTTTTTTAAGATATAGTATTAACAAACATATTTAACAAAAGGGTGAATAAAA
>Ga0233443_1001092_pt1 | contig 25132 bp, 16 predicted proteins | sample SI_123_September_2_FD_182784 | JGI IMG/M metagenome (GOLD analysis project Ga0233443, IMG submission 182784) | Seawater microbial communities from Saanich Inlet, British Columbia, Canada - SI_123_September2016_200_MG | ecosystem: Environmental > Aquatic > Marine > Inlet | place: Canada: British...
CTATTGGTTCAATCATGCTTTTTTCCCATGGCTGAATAACAATCATTCTTGGATCAGGCGTATTTACATTTGCTACCTGATTTAATGCGGTATTTGTGCCATAATAGTCAACAAAAATACCATCAAGCATGTGAATGTTTGCCTTACCGGCTCTAACTTTAATTAACTCACCATCCAGGTGAATCAAGGAATGATCCATTCCTTCCTTAGCTAAATCTAGTTGCATTTTTACTTCTTCGTCCATGGTAAAATTGGTTAAGTTTTTTGCCTAGTACGGGTTAAAGATATTTAATTTGTAACTAATGTTCCAATTTTTTCACCCAAAATTAGCTTCTTCAAATTTCCATTGGTATTCATGTCAAAAACAAGAATTGGGAGATCATTTTCCTGGCACATAGCAAATGCAGTCGTATCCATCACCTTCAGGTTTTGTTGAATAGCTTCTGAAAAGCTTATTGTATTGTATTTCACTGCGTTTGGATCTTTCTCAGGATCTGCGGTGTATACACCATCTACGCGAGTTCCTTTCAGCACAACTTCAGCTTCCATTTCAACACCTCTGAGTGTTGCAGCTGTATCAGTTGTGAAAAACGGATTGCCTGTTCCAAAAGAAAAAATAACCACCTCACCTGCTTCTAATACCGACATACATTTGGGTTTGCTATATCGTTCGCCAACGGGTTCCATTTTGATTGCTGTTAACAGAGTTGATTTTTGGCCGATGGATTCAAATCCTGACTGTAATGCCAAGCCATTGATGACCGTTGCCAGCATACCCATATAGTCACCTTTCACACGGTCGAATCCTTTGTCAATGCCCTGCATGCCCCGAAAAATATTTCCACCTCCGATAACGATGCCAACTTTAACACCCAGATCAACAATCTCTTTCACCTGCTGTACATACTCATTCAATCTATGCTCGTCAATTCCATGATCCTTTTCGCCCATTAATGCTTCACCGCTCAGTTTTAATAGAACTCTGTTGTATTTTATCATAGTTTCGCTTTTTTCTGTTGGCACAAAGGTACATTTTCTCGAATCTGTATGAAAACAAAATGGTTTATATTGAGTCATGATTTAGCTTCAAACCAATGGCTTCCGGAATGATAAAAAGAGATACTAAGAAAGGAATGATTTAATACTTTCAACATCCATTGCTGCGAATGGATTGTTGCTGTTCACAAATTGGTCAGCCATGGCTGACTTCGACTGTTGAAGCTTGTCAATTTTCTCTTCAATGGATCCTTCGCTGATGAATCTATAAACAAAAACATGTTTATCCTGACCAATTCTGTGAACCCGATTAATTGCCTGCATTTCAACAGCAGGGTTCCACCAGGGATCTAAAATAAATACATAATCTGCGGAAGTAAGATTCAATCCGACACCACCAGCCTTAATTGAAATCAGAAAGATTTGATTTTCGGATGAATTCTGAAATTCATTAATTACTGCTTCACGCTTCGTGGTACTTCCTGTAAGCATTGAGTACTTCCATTTCTTTTTATCAAACTGTTTTTTGAAAAGATTCAGGTGTTTTACAAAACTCGAAAACAATAAAACTTTATGGCCTTCGGATCGCAAACTCTCCAGCATGCGAAGAACCTCTTCAAATTTACCGGAAGTACCTTTGTAATCTTCATCCAGCATTGCCGGATGAATGGCCAGTTGTCGAAGTCGTTGTAAACCTTGTAAAATATACATGGCTGAGTTCTGAATACCGTTCTTTTCGATTGTATTCAGCACCTGTGTCCTCACCATGTTTTTTTCTAGCTGATATTCCTCCTGCTGTTGCTCCTCCAGATTACAATAAATGGTTTGAATAAAAAGGTCTGGAAGATCCCGCGCAACCTCTTTCTTTGTTCTTCTTAGAATAAAAGGTTGAATTATAGTCCTTAATAATTCCCTTTGTTCTTCATTATTACCTTTCTCAATTGGGACTGTGAACTTTCGGGTAAAAAAATCAAGTCCACCTAATAAACCCGGATTAAGGAAGTTCATTTGAGTCCAAAGGTCGCGCAAAGAATTTTCAATGGGCGTTCCGGTAAGTGCCAGCCGGTAACGGGCATTCAATTGAAGCAATGATTTATAAATCTTGGAGCCGGGATTCTTAATGTATTGACTCTCATCAAGGATAATGTACTGAAACTGATAGTTCTTCAGATATTCCACATCCAGCCGAAGTGTACCATAGGAAGTTAGAATCACATGATAATGATCAAAAACCCGCTCCGGTGATTTGGATTTGTAACGATTGCTGCCATGATGTTTGTAGACTCTGAGAGATGGCGTAAACTTGTCGATTTCATTCTTCCAATTGTGAATGAGGCTTGTTGGCATCACGATCAGGGTAGCAGGAACAGATGTAGTATTCGGTTTCCCGCTGTCCTCAGAGTCTGGTTTTCCAAACAGGTCCAGCTGTACACCCATGTCACCGGATTTTTCGACACGTTTTTGGGCGGATGGACTTTCTCCTATGTTACTCAGAATCAGTGTCAACGTTTGTAATGTTTTGCCCAATCCCATGTCGTCAGCAAGGCAACCACCAAAATTGTTGAGTTTGAGATAACTCATCCAACTATAACCTTCCTTTTGATAAGGACGAAGTTTGGCATTTAATCCGGAGGGTAAATCAAGCGAAGGATTATCCAGCATAGTTGATAATTCAGCAAGCTGTTGTATGTACTCAGCCTTTTTTTCAGGAGAAGCTTTTCGCAGTAAATTGAAATGCTGGTTTTTCAGACTAATCCTGCCATTTTTCTCCTTGCCCATTTGAAAAATTCCTTCGTACCTGACAAACCACTCATCTGGTAATATTGCAGTAGTGCCATCGGGGAGTGGAAATTCACGAGTTCCGCTTAAAATGAAGTTTTTCAGTTTAAAAAAGGAGAACTCAAAGTTACCAACAGTCACAGTTCCATAAATATCAAACCAGTCAATTTTTGAATCAACCTCAAACTTAAGAGCGGGCTTCTCGAATAAGTATTTTTTACCGTTAAGATTTTGCCTGAAATTGATTTTGCTATCGGATAACCACTTACTCTTAGCATTACACCAGTCGATGAGCTCTTCAACTCCTCCACTACCTTCATTCAAAACAAAGTAATCACCTTGTGATGCGTAAAGCCCTTTATCAGCAAGCCCCTCAATTACTGAAGCCTCATGATCACTGTTTCTCAGCACTTTCCGGAATATGTATATTCCATCTACCTTGTCCAAAATCACACCTATTCTTTGTTTGCTGTGGTAGTTCAGCGAGAATTCTTCATCGTAGTGAAAATGAAGAGCAAATACATTTTGCTGACTTAGATTCTCTTCCAGTAAAAGTTCGGTCCGTGGTATAGCATATTGTTCTACAATGCTGAAACCATTTGAACGAACCTTATAGCTGGCAATGCTATTTTTTACAAAGGTTTCAAGATATTTGCGTTCTGCACTTTTCGGGATGGAAACATATTCCTTCGTAAAGAATGGAAGTAGTTTCTTCCCATCTATATCATCGAAATGCAATAGTTGGTTTTCAAGGATCAGAAAGCAGGGATCGTTCATAATGATCGTAGCTGCTTTGTCTGTTAACGACAGATCTTTCCCATCGCTTTCGATGGAAAGAAAGTAGCGAAAATCCTCTTTGGTCAGACTGAAATTGAATACCGCCTTTGCAGGATTAAGAGAGTAGTTAAGCCTGTCTTCCGGATACAGGTTTTTGGGCCGTCGTTCTACCTGATAAAACAGAGTATTTACAGCAACAAGCTTCTTTAATATTAGCGCAAGTTTTCTTTCAATGAAAGGGATGATTTGCTTTTCGGTAAGCTCAGGTTTTACTCTTTGAAAAAAATCGGTATAACTCTTATATTTTTTTCCAAAATGATTGAATAAATTATCATCGGCTATGGATTCGCATTGGTCAACCAGCTCTTTTTCACTCTCGCTTAAGGACTGAAGGTTCCCATTTTTGTGAGTGACTTTTTCCAGTACGGTAAGATAGAGATATCCAGGTTTCTCATAAAGCAAATAACAGGCTGCAATGAAACCGAATTTTCGATGCTGTTGTAATATGACTGCAAACTTTTTTCCCATGTCTTTCCTGCCAGAACAAACCATCAAAAGTACGAATTATTGGCTGAAGGAGATCAGTTAAAAATGCAATAAGAGATCTTTTGGCAGAGCTATCGTTTCATTGTTTTGAACTTTAAGATCATTAGGATTGTTGTATTAGGACACTCGTAGTTAGTGGATTTCATAGTTTTTAGAAAACCGGGGGGCTGAGCACCTTCCGGTTTTTTTGTGCCCTTTTTTGCTAAGAAGTTTTATTTTAAATTTGTGTTAGATTAACTGAATGACTTATGAAAAAGGGTTTAATAATATTGTTTTATCTATTACAGTCCATTGGTGGAATCAGTCAGGATTGTACCTGTGAAATGACCTTCGATTGGATGAAAACTACGTTTGAGGAAAATGATGCGGGTTACGACTATGCACTTTCCCGACATAGCTTGTTGGAAATAGAACAACACAACAACCAGTTTCTGGAAAAGATACGAACCATCAATGAAAGATCACTTTGTACTACTACAATTAATCAATGGTTAGATTTTTATCGAATAGGTCATTTAAGTATTCAGGATATTTCGGAAGAGCTTCATTTGGATGAAGGTAACTATAAAGAAAGGACGACCAAAGAAATTAGCGAACTTTGGGAAGAACATCCATTTTCAATTGATTTATTTACCAATTATATAAATAGTTTAGATGATCCCGGACTGGAAGGAATTTGGGAAACAGAGAATTATAAAATCGGTATCGTTAAAGAAGGAGAAAAGCACATAGGTTTCATTATTGAAAGTAGTGAAGAACATTGGAAAAGCGGGCATGTCAAGCTCAGAATACTTACAATTAACAATAAACCTCACCTGACTTATTATCTTCCTGATTATTCCCGACGTAAATATCACGAGTTTGAATTGATTGACAACTGTTACATTTATTCCAAATTCATTACGCTGAAAAGAGTACTTCCCTCCTGTCCAGAATCAGAATATTCAAGAGAATATCTCATGTTCGACAACTCACAGCAGGCAGAAATTGAAAGGATAAGCGATGAAACACTTTATATGAAATTACCTTCCTTTCAATATTCTCACAAAGCACGCATCGATAGTTTGCTGGAACTTAGAAGAGATGAAATTTTAAGGACACCCAATTTGATTATTGATTTGAGAGATAATGGAGGAGGGACAGATCCTTGTTTTAAAGAAATAATACAATATTTTTATACGAATCCCATTCAGCTTTATGCGGTAGATATGCTGGCAACTCCAACTTCTGTTCAACGATTCAGGGAGTTCCTTATGACTTCTAACAGGGCTCGTTACGATTCATTGGATATTGCGGAGATATATAACTTTCTAAAAGACAGTATAGGCAAAAGAGTTAATCTTTTTGGAGCTAAAACATTCACTATTAGAAGAGATACAGTTTATCCATATCCTGAAAATATCGGTATAATCATCAATAAAAATGTTGCAAGTTCTGGTGAACAGTTCCTTAAACTGGCCAAACAAAGCAAAAAGGTAAAATTGTTTGGCAGGTCAACAGCCGGTCAAACTGATTTTGGAAATATGATCTATGTTGATTCTCCCTGTGGTGAATATCGATTCTGGTATGCCATGTCGCAATCACTGGGTATTGAGATAATGCCGTTTGAGGAGATTGGAATACAGCCTGATTTTGTAATTGATTCTGAGGTCCCTGATTATAGATGGGTTGAAATTGTGAATGAAATATTGATCGAGTAAAACTTTGGTAAGAATTCTTTGATTATTAGTGTGAATCGAATCAGGTACAATTATTAAGTTATATTGACGTTTTGCTAGGGATTTAGGAATGGTACAAGCAATTCTCAAAATACGATTAAGGCAATTTTACCGGGCCTCCTGGATTTAGGATTTGTGAGGATCCTGTTTCTGCTGCTTGTATTCGCATTTTTCGGAATAATACTATTTCATGCCAGTAAAGAAGCACCTCGTACTTACTATGTATTGGGTTTAAACCTGATCCTTATAGCATCACTTCAGTTAAAACGACGGGATAAGCTGTTTCTGCAAACTCACTTCCACCATTTTCGAATTATTTATCTGGCCGAATATGTACTTCTTTCCTTTCCGGTAATAATCTGTTTTTTTTATCACTCTCAGTGGATGATGCTTGTGATTTTGCTGATCGGTATTGCTGCATCCTGCTATTTAGAATTAAACTTTAGCAAGAGAACTTTGAATTCAAGATTTCAGCGATGGATACCTGATGAAAGCTTCGAATGGAAGGCAGGACTAAGAAAATGGCTCTATCTTCTCGTTCCCTTATGGATTGTTTCGCTGAGTACTTCTTTCTTTATCGGAACCGCGCCCATAGCCATTTTTATCTTTGGTTTTCTGCCACTGGGCTTTTATGATAAAGGTGAATCCATCCAGATGATACTGGCTTATGAAAAAGGGACCAATCATTTTCTTGGAATGAAAATCAGATTGCAATTTATCATTTTCAGTGTACTTGTTGTACCATTGATCATCCTGTTTATACTTTTTCATCCGGGACTGTGGTATATCCCGGTAATTGAGTATTTTATTTTCGTTTCATTTCACATCTATCTGCTCCTTGCCAAATATGCTTTTTATATATCTAATGAGAAATCAAGCGCCTTTCAGATGTTTGGATCGCTTGGATTTATTGCAGTTGTTCTGCCGATTCTTGTACCTGTGATGTGGGTGCTGACCATAAAGTTCTATTATCAATCATTCGAAAAACTCAACTTTTATCTCCATGATTTCAATTAGCAATCTCAACATATCATACGGAAAGAATCAGGTGATTAAATCACTGAACCTGGAGATGAAATCAGGACAAATTCATGGAATTGTTGGATTGAACGGAACGGGAAAAACTACATTGCTCAACACCATTTTTGGACTAAAGAAAGCCGATAATGGTGATATTAATTTCGATGGAAGCCAGCTAACAAAGCAACAAATAACCTATCTCCTTACCGAAAACTTCTTCTATACAGGTATAAGCGGAAGGGAATATTTAAGTTTGTTTAAAAACCTGTCCTTCGAAACAGATCGTTGGAATGAATTATTCCTCTTACCTCTCGATAAATTAATAGATGAGTATTCATCAGGTATGAAAAAGAAACTGGCCCTGCTTGGTATCCTGAAACAGGATAAACCAATACTCATTCTGGATGAACCTTTTAATAGCCTGGACATAGAAAGCAGCCGTATTATTCGCTCTATACTGCTGAAGATAAGAGAGAAAGGGAAGACTATTATCCTTACCTCCCACATTCTGGAAACCTTGACAAATCTCTGTGATTATATCCATGTGTTGGAATCCGGTAAAATTGGAAGTACAAGGGAGAAGGTTGATTTTAAAGAGTTTGAACAGGAACTTTTTCAGGCCATTGAACATAAGAATGAGGAGCTAATTTCAGATTTAACAGGCAGTAAAAGTTCTGAATCTTTCCAAGATTAATGTTTCCGGCCTGATAAATTGTCTTTCTAAGACTACCTGATGATTATGCTGCGGTAAGAACACCATCCTTCATTAAATCTAATACGGAACTTACTTTTTTGCCTTGCTCAAATTGAAATTTGGTGTAATTGAATTAAATTGTAGGATGAATTATCCGGCATCTTTTATCCTCCTTCTTTTCTTATGTTTTAATCTAACGAACCTGGCACAGGATGGAACAAATGTGAAATCTTTTGCTCCGGAAATATTCTCTCAATATCCTGCTGTACGTGACTTTACCATAGCATCCGATGGAATGGAGGCTTACTTTACAGCACAGAGTTATTTGGGTGAACTTTCGGTAATTATGAGAATGAACTATGCTGATGATCATTGGCAACCGGCCGAAGTAGTTTCCTTCTCTGGCAGATATCCTGATTTGGAACCATTCCTTGAATCGGACGGACTGAAACTTTGGTTTGCGTCTAAACGGCCTCGGAACGATTCTGTAGCCAATGATTATGATATATGGTTTGTCGAAAGAGCATCAAAAGAATCGGATTGGTCGGAAGCAAAAAACTTAGGAGAACCTGTAAATTCCAGGTACAACGAATACTATCCATCACTGGCAGAGAATGGTACAATTTATTTTACAAGCGATCGCTCCGGCTCATTTGGTGAGGACGATATATTCTCAAGTGTTTGGGACGGCATGCAGTTCCGGAATCCTGAGAATTTAGGTGCCGGCATAAATAGCAAGGGATATGAATACAATGCCTTCATTTCGCCGGATGAATCCTTGATCCTGTTTGGTGGATACAACAGAACAGATGGATTTGGCAGTGGAGATATCTATATTAGTTACAGGACCAAAGACGGAAAGTGGAATCGGGCCACGAATCTTGGATCGGTTGTCAATTCTGATAATATGGATTATTGTCCATTCGTTAATTCGACAAGGGAAACCATGTATTTTACAAGCAAAAGGAGCAATTTGAATACTGCTCAAAGTTACAGAACCAGAAGTTCATTATTGAAGGAGATTAATAAATATGACAATGGCTCAAGCAGGATTTATCAGGTTCCTTTTCATGAAGTGTTGAAAGCGACAAAAAACTTTCCCCAATGAAATGAGCAGTAAACAAACAAAAATTTATTGAGGTGGCATGCACTTCTCAGTCAACATCACCTGTATTGTCAGTGTAAATTTAAATTCCTTGATGGTTGTACATTTGGAAAAGGAGGCATGATCCGGAACTGACAATAGATCTTAGGTTTTGTTATGCTAAGGTGAATCAGTATTCAGATCTTTTTATGAGGTATAAGTAACTAAATAACTTATATTAACGGTCGCTTAAAAATAAAATGATAAGGAATCTTTTAATAGTATTATTTCTACTATCGATATACGGAATTACGGCTCAGTCAACATTTATGCAGTCGTATCCTGACACGATTAATAAACAGCGTCTTTACACATGTATCGGTACAGAACTGGGATCGTATGCTGCAGGTTTATCTTTCCTTAGTTTTATCTGGTACAAGGACCATGAGCGTGTACCTTTTCACTATTACAACGACTCGAGGGGTTATTTACAGATGGATAAATTTGGCCATGCCTATGGAGCATATCGTGAAAGTTATGCTGCTTATCATGCCTTACGCTGGGCAGGCGTGGACAAAAATAGAGCTTTGTTGTATGGTGGACCCATAGGATTGATATTTCAGACACCAATAGAATTGTTTGATGGTATGTATGAAGGTTGGGGTTTCTCGTGGCCTGATATGCTTGCCAATACTTTCGGAGCAGCTCTCTTTACTTCACAGGAGTTAATCTTCGACGAACAGATATTTCTTATGAAGTTTTCGTATTATCCCAGTATATATCCTGATTATCATACGCATCTTGGAGAAACAGCCATTGAGAATTTCTTTCTGGACTACAATGGGCATACATACTGGCTTTCAGGCGATTTGCATAAATTAACCGGAATAGATGCAATTCCTGAGTGGTTGAATATTGCTTTTGGATACAGTGCTAACGGCATGATCTACGAGTTTCACAATCCTGAATGGTACAATGGCCAAGCATTCCCTGAACTGAAACGATATCGTCAGTTTCTTTTCTCCCTGGACATTAATCTGTCCAAAGTAAAGACCAGAAAAAAGTACTTACAGAAGGTGCTGCGGGCCGCAAATCTGATTAAAATACCATTTCCGGCTCTAGAGTTTAACGGGGTAAATGGTCCACGTTTTTATCCAATGTACTTTTAATCCGGTTTGTTTAGGGTTATTAGAATGAGCTTCTTTACAGTGATGTGAACATTGTTTTGCGTATATCCGTTATACTTTAACAATAATGATTAATCAGCTTTCACACATCATTATATTATCCATTTAATCGCCTACCTTTGACGGCCTTAATAAATTATATGAATTTCAAAGAATTACAACTTATAGAACCTATACTGAGAGCTCTGAATGCCCAAGGATATACAACACCAACACCGATACAGGAGCAATCAATACCTATATTGCTAAAACATAAAGATTTGCTGGGATGTGCTCAAACCGGAACTGGTAAGACTGCAGCTTTTGCTATTCCCATAATTCAACACCTGTATTTGGACAGGCAACGAACCAAGGGCCATAGAAAAATACGATCGCTGGTGGTAACGCCAACTCGAGAACTTGCTATCCAGATTGCAGATAGTTTTACTGCCTACGGAAAGTTTACCGGTGTGAGAAATACGGTAATTTTTGGCGGTGTAAAGCAAGGAGGTCAAACAGATGCACTTAGGAGAGGTGTGGATGTGTTGGTAGCTACACCGGGCAGGTTGCTCGATTTGATTAATCAAGGATTTATCTCACTCCGGGATATCCAATATTTTGTTTTGGACGAAGCTGACAGAATGCTGGATATGGGTTTCATTCACGACATAAGAAAAATTATAGCCCTTTTACCGGTTAAAAGACAGTCCCTGTTTTTTTCTGCAACCATGGCTCCTGAGATTGTGCGTTTGTCCCAGAAAATTCTGGGAAATCCTGAAAAGGTAGTGATCAATCCTGAGCAAACCACAGCAGAGAAAGTAAAGCAATCCATCTATTTTGTAAGTAAAAAGGGAAAACCAAAATTGTTAATCCATTTACTCAATAACGAGCTAAATGGATCAGTGCTCGTGTTTTCACGAACCAAACATGGAGCCAATAAAATTGTTAAAGTTCTTGATAAAGCCGGTATAAGTGCTGATGCCATTCATGGTAATAAATCGCAAAGTGCAAGACAAAAAGCTTTAAACAGTTTTAAGAGTGGTGATATCAATATTCTGATAGCCACTGACATTGCTGCCCGTGGAATTGATATCGAGGAGCTTTCACATGTTGTGAATTTCGATTTACCTAACATTCCCGAGTCTTATGTCCATAGGATTGGAAGAACCGGAAGAGCAAGCGCAAGTGGAACAGCTCTGTCCTTCTGCGATGTTGAAGAAAAGGCCTATTTAAAAGATATAGAGAAACTGATTGAGCAAAGAATTCCGATAGTAGCTAATCATCCTTACATTCTGGAATCCAGAGAAGAACCTGTCTCAGGAAATCAAATCCCGGGCAAGAAGGAGCATCAGGCACGATCAACCAACAATCGGAACAGAAACAGAAATAGAAACAGAAGAAACAATCGAACGGGTTCAAAACCATCCAGAAACAATTAGTTTTCTACTTTAGAATTTATCATTACTTTTGACTCTGGATGAATCAATTTCAACACCATAGCGATGATTGGGTAAACAGGTTAATGATTACTGGCCTCTTTCTGTTTATGCTTATTGGATTTAACAGTCATGTCTATTCCGGTGTTCAAAAATGTGAATCTCATTCCATTTCATCATCCCATCAGGCAGAATTGGCACATGATGCGGTTCTTCCGGCTAAATCCACATTACCGGACTTTAACTCCAGGTGGATTGTTTCCACTCTGCATAATTTGAAAAAAATGATTTCCGGGCGGGAATCGCTTTCCTGCTCCATGAGTCAGTACAGGTCCAGACTTCAAACTTTAAAGTATCAGTTTCTTGAGATAAAATCGATACTGCTATACAGAGCAATGCATCTTATAATATTGCCTGAAATTGATGACTTCCTATTCTTATCCTGACAAGCAAATCGTTCAGGCTTAATTTCAAGCCTGCTGATTGATGGCATCCTTGCAAATAGCGGAAGGTATCTATCATGGTAATGAACGATTGCATTTTCATTAATCAATAAAATAGTTAAATCGGCCATAGATGCAGATTCTATCATTCTGAATTCTGCAACTGGCCACACTTAATAATATAAACACATGAAGTACATAACATATATATTAATCGCTGTATTTTTAAGCAGCGTTTTATTTGCGTCATTACCAGTGACATTTTTCAATCAGGAAAATGTTGTAACACTCCGCTGTACTAATCAAAAGGTGGATGTGTCCGAATTACAGAAATCAGCTGAAATCATCAGGGCAAGGTTGAGAACAATGGGAGTTGACAGCTTCAGGCTTGCATTGGAAGATTCTGTTATAAAGATCAGATTTGCGAATAGTATACAGGCTGAACAGTTGAAGGATGTATTGCTGGTAAGGGGTTTCTTTGGTTTCCATGAAACTGAAGATAAGAATAAACTCATTACTTATCTAAGTGACAACAAACTACTGGATCATTTGCTCGAACTTTCCAATATCAGTGATTCCCGATCGGAGTTAGGACGTTTCAATAGGAGTGATTTGGGAAAGGCAAATTCCATAGTCAGTGCGATTAACAAAGAATTGTCGGATCATAATCTGAAACTAGCCTGGAGCAATTATCCTGTCAGCGAAGATCAATGGGCACTCTCTTTAATTTATAGCAAATCTGTATTAGATGGGGCTTCCATTGTTGAAGCTACAGCAGATACTGACAAATCAAGCGCTAGCACGAGCATTAATTTAAAGATGAATGAAGTGGGAGCCAAATTGTGGAAAGTTGTTACTTCACGAAATATCAATAAGGAAATAGCTATTGTTATTGATGGTGAGGTTTATTTTGCTCCTACGGTAAGATCAGAAATTACTGGCGGAAATTGTATGATTACTGGAGATTTCTCGGGAGACGAGGCAGATCGCCTGCTCGGCCTGATCCTGCATGGACCACTTCCTCTGGATTTTGAACTGAAGTGATAGATTGATTAACAGGCTTCGATGTATCGCATGTTGAAGCCTGTTCTTTTCAACTCATCATTCAGTATATCTGATTAATTGAATAGTTTTAGGAATGGAAATATAGAACACGGCATGCATGCATCATGTAGCTCTATGAACCAGGCAACATGAGCGTGTAGTTGAGATTATTTCAATTGAACAAAGAATATAGAATGAAAACAATAGGCCTGATAGGCGGCATGAGTTGGGAATCATCCGCAGTATATTACGAACTGATTAATAAAAAAGTAAAGCAGGAACTGGGTGGATTTCACTCTTGTAAAAGCATATTGTTAACGGTTGATTTTGATGAAATTCAGAAACTACAGCATGAAGATAACTGGAAAGTCCTGGATGAAATGATGGTTTCTTCTGCCTTACAATTAGAGGCAGCTGGTGCTGATCTGATCGTTCTATGCACCAACACAATGCATTTATGTTCTCCAGCTATATTGAAGCATATTTCGGTACCCTTTCTTCACATAGCTGAGGCTACAGGCCAGGAAATTCTGAATATGGGATTGAAGAAAGTTGCTCTTTTAGGTACCAGGTTCACAATGGAAAAGGATTTTTATAAATCATATTTAAAGAACAGTTTTGGGATTGACGTGATCGTACCATCTGAGATTGAACGAACCGAAATTCATCGGATCATTTATCAGGAATTGGTACAGGGAGTTATCCTGGATGAATCCAGAGAAACTTACAAGAAGATTGTTGGAAGACTAGAAAGTGCAGGCACAGAAGGTGTTATTCTTGGTTGCACAGAAATACCACTCCTGATTTCCGACAAAGATGTAAATATCCCAATTTTAAACACAACTAAAATTCATGCAGAACGAGCGGTAATGTTTGCTCTGGAATAACTATTTCACTACTACTTCATCCACAAATACCCAGGCATCACCACCGGCGCCATAATGCCATTCAGGACAAAGGCCGATGGTTTTGGCAAGTACCTTAACATATCTGCCTTTTTGTTTTTTGAATTGCTCTGAGAATTCATGAATAAATGGGCCATCTAACTTTTGAGAGAATTCATGCGTGATCGTAGCAACTTTCGTAAACTCATTTTTATCATTTGAAAGGTAAAACTCAACTTCTTTTGGTAGAAAAATCCAGATTCGTTGTTGCTGGAGTGCGGTTAATGAAATGGATTGAATTGCCTTCAATTTCCCCAAATCAATAACTACCTCAACATCTGTTCCCTGGAATCCCTGCCAGTTTGAGCGAAAATCTGTACTACCTCTCACCTGATCAATTAGTGCCAGATCACCACCGGAAGCATAAACATGGGCATAAGGATTGACCACTTCAATATTCATCTCCTCCGGGATACCATAGAAGTCAGCCATTAGTAATTGGCTTTGATTCCCTTTTTCGTCAATTCCTATAGCTTTCAGATGAGTTGTTTGTGTGAAATTAAACTGTTCCGAATAAATGGAAGAGGATGTTGTAGGTGTCGATTCATCGAGTGTATAGTGAACCGTGATTCCTTCTTCCTCCACTAAAGAAACCGATGTTGATCTTCTGAAGATTTTGTCTCCGTCTGCTAATACAGGTGTTAAAACATAGTTCCCTTTATCAATTTCCGAAACCGGGCGGTCTTCAACGGCAGCTCCAAATTCCTTGTTAGGCTCAGGACCCATCTCAAATATAAGCACACCACCGTTCATAATATCCTGATGCCTGATGAATGACTTTGTATACTGCTCCTCATTCAATTTGATTGATTGTATATATTTATTGGCCTCGTTCACATTATTCGCAATTATACTGAACTCCTTCCCATCTTTTAAAGAAATTGAGGCTTCTGAGAAAATAGGTGTTCCAAAAACATAATAATCCAGGCCGGGTGTAACAGGATAAAATCCTAAGGCACTAAGATTGTACCAGCTCGACATCTGTCCACAATCTTCATTTCCACATAATCCATCCCGCTCAGTGGTATATAGTTCCTTCATTGTTTTGTAGGCAATCTCCTGTGTTTTCCATGCTTGTCCGACAAAACTATAAAGATAAGCCATGTGGTGGCTTGGCTCATTGCCATGAGCGTATTGTCCAATCAATCCTGAAATATCAGGTTGTGAGCGACCGGTTAGAGAATTGTCTGCATTAAACAGATCGTCCAATTTGGCCGAAAATGCTTCATCTCCTTCTAACAGGTCAATTAATCCGTTGATATCCTGAGGAACAAAAAAACTGTACTGCCAGGCATTGGCTTCGGTGTAATCACCACTCACTTCATAAGGATCAAAAGGATCAACCCACTTTCCGTTTTTCTTCCCGCGCATGAATCCTGTTTCCGGATCGAAGAGGTTTTGATAAGCCAGAGATCGTTTCAGAAAATATTGATAATCATCTTCTTTACCGAGCTCTTTGGCCATCATAGCAATACACCAGTCGTCATAGGCATATTCCAGCGTTTTTGCCACACCTTCATGCTCCTTGTCCGAAGGAATATATCCCATTTCCTTGTAGGAATCAAGCCCCAGCTTATCCTCCATGGCGCTATTCTTCATGGCCCGGTAGGCAAGATCGATGTCAAAATCCTTCATTCCTTTGGCAAAAGCATCTGCAATTACCGGTACTGAGTGATATCCGATCATGCAACCAGTTTCACAGCCGGCAAGTTCCCAAACAGGCAGATAGCCACTTTCCTGATATTTCAGCAACATGGTTTTTACCAGATTAACAGCCAAATCAGGATCTATTATGGTAAAGAGTGGGTGAGTTGCCCGAAAGGTATCCCATAAACTAAAAACCGTATTAACCGGATGATCAGCACTGTGAATTTTTTGATCCATTCCTCTGTATTTTCCATCAATGTCGGAGAAGGTATTTGGAGCAATCATCGAATGATAGAGGGCTGTGTAGAAAATGATCTTGTCACCTTCATTTTCACCGTTTACATTAATCTTTGAGAGTGCCTTGTTCCACTGCTCGTTGGACTCTGATCGAACCTGCTCAAAATTGAAATGCGAAACTTCTGATTCAAGATTCTTTCGAGCACCGTCGATGCTAACGGCAGAGATACCTACTTTAACAATAAGTTCTCTGGACTTCTCTAAGTCAAATTTCAACCAGGCTTTGATGTTTTCTCCATCAGCATCATTCTGATCGACCAGCAGTTCGTCATTTGCAGCGATTCCATATTGTTCTATAGTCTGATTAAACTGAGCAACAAAATAGAGATGTTGATTATTTGCCCAGCCCTGAGATTGTCTGTATCCTACCACCTCAGATTCACCGGTAAATTCAATACCGGAGGCAAGAATAATATTTTGACCAAGATCATGTTTCAGATCAATAATTACATTTCCTGTTTCTCCTTCATTGAAAATATATTTGTGCATTCCAACATGTTTTGTTGAAGTTAATTCAACATCGATATTATAATCATCCAGTTTTACTGAATAGAAAGCGGGCGAAGCCTCTTCGCTTTCGTGAGAAAAGCCTGATCGATATCCGGAATTGCAATTGCTTTCTTCTCCGGGTTGAAGTTGAATTTCACCGATCGTTGGCATAAATAAAATGTCACCATAATCAATGGCACCTGTTCCACTAAGGTGTGTGTGACTAAATCCCATGATGGTATTATCTGAACTATGATAGCCTGAGCAGGCATCCCAGTTTACGGTCCGTGTGTCCGGGCTTAGCTGGACCATCCCGAAAGGTGTTGTTGATCCCGGAAATGTATGTCCGTGTCCGTCAGTTCCAATGAAGGGATCCACATAATCGCTAAGTTCATGCTTCTTTACTCCGCATGCGAGCATGGACAATGCAAATCCAATGATTAAAATTCTGGTAATTAAATTCATAGCATGAGTTTTTATATATTTAGTCTTTCTTAACTCCTGATGCAGAGACCATTATTCGGATTCTCTCAAAGGTTTCATCTTTCATAAGCCGGAGGCAGCTTCATTAGCTCTCTTCACGAGCAAGGCGATTCGGTCGGGATCAGTAATTTTCTTCTTGAACTCAGGTATTTGGGATAATCCGCCCATGAAAACACCTTCCCGTCGAAAAATCATTTCACTTTCAATCGGCTCCCTGCAGGAAACGTGAAATTGTTTAGCACCAGTGTATTGTACCATCTCTGCGATATTCTCTTCTGTCATTCCACTTCCGGGCATGATTGTAATACGATCTCCGGCTTTCTCAACCAGTTGCTTTATAATTTCTTTACCCTCAGTTGCTTTATTTTTTGTGCCTGAAGTGAGTATTCGATCAACACCTATCTCAATGAGCTTCTCCAGAGAATCGAAAGGATCTGTCGACATGTCGAAAGCCCTGTGACAAACCACTTCCATTGGCCTTGCCAGCTTTTCCAATTCAGCCATTCTCTCAACATCAATACTTCCATCTACTTTTAGAATGCCTATCACAACACCTTCTGCTTCCAGCTCTTTGGCTGCCAACACATCTTGCTTCATAATCTCAAATTCGAGATCGCTGTAGCAAAAATCTCCTCCTCTTGGCCTGATAATCACACAAATCCGGATCCTGCTCAGTTTCTTTGCCAGTAGAATGGAGGCTGCGCTCGGAGTTGTACCACCTTCGTATAGATTATCGCACAATTCAACTCTGTCGGCTCCACCTTTTTCGGCTGCAAGAACAGATTCTACGGAGTTGACACAAGCTTCAATGGTTATTTTATTCATAGGGTTCCATTAATGTTTAACAAACATAGGGAAAAAGAGTCTGCTAGTGAGACATTTTCTACTATTATAGAACAGTATATTCATGATGATTTATTCTTGGAATTGGTCCTTACATTTCATAAAAAAGTCCTTTTTGATTTGTTAAAGCAGTAAACTAAATTTGCAATAGGATGAAGCAAAATTATTTCACCAATTATCTGTGTCGAAAACTAATTTATGACAGGGATCAGATTAGAAGGGTTGTGAGAGCTGCTTTTGGTTTTGGGCTCTTTATATCCTTATTCCTGGTTTTGTACAAACCATTTCAATTATATGAACTTAGTGGGCATTTCAACAATTTGAAGATTATTGGTTATGGTCCTATCACTACAATTGTAATTCTGATAAACTATTACCTGATTCCAAAGCTGACACCAAAATTATTTATTGACTGGAAGATCTACAAGGAAATAATCTACTCCGTTTACAATATTGCTTTAATTGCCGTTGGGAATTGGACATATACTTTTATTATTGCCGGAGAAACCTATGATAAACCTACATTAGCTGAGTTTATACTTATTACTCTTGCCGTTGGCATCTTTCCGATGACGGTGTTTGGCTTACTTCATGAACGGAAAGCATTACGGGACAATCTGGATTCCGTACAATTGCTTACCCGACTAAATAATCATGAGGATGCAGATGTGAGTGATTCCAATATTATAGAATTGAATAGTGATACAAGGAAATCAATAGCAATACCTTTTGGTGATTTTATCTGTATAGAATCATTGGGCAATTATTGTACAGTCTATTACAGAAAGGAGAATGAAATAAAAAAGGAAGTGATTAGAAAATCTCTGAAGAGCATTGAAAATCAGGTAGAGGCTTTCGAACAGATCAAACGTTGTCACAAATCATACATTGTAAATCTTAAAAATGTTGAGGCGGTGTCGGGAAATGCCAAAGGCTATAAGCTTAAATTCACGAATCTTAACTTCTCAATTCCGGTATCGCGCAATTTTCCAATTTCTATGATTGAAAGCATTATGTAATACTGGAAGCAGCATCTATAGTTTGAGAGTAAATATAGTTCCAGTGTTCCTCTATGTGTTACATAAATTCATGAGAAACTCACTCGTTCTATCAAATTGGTCTTCCTGTTCATCCCACATCAACCCAATTCATCACAATAGCTTCACATTCGTAACACAATGGTGCAGCTCATCACTATTAATTTTGTCTTTGCTTTCAATGGCGTTTATTTGCCGAATACATAAAATCAATCATCATGAAAAATCTACTTTTATTTTTAATCCTTATTGCTTTTTCGGTTCAGCTCAATGGACAATTGAATCAAACAATTTCAGGACTCATTGTGGACAAAATAACTCAGCAAACTTTACCTGGAGCCTCTGTTGTTCTTAAGGGAAGTGATCCGGTTATTGGAACATCAACCGATGGCAATGGCAGATTCCGATTGTCGAATGTTCCGGTAGGAAGACAAAGTCTGATCATTTCTTTTTTGGGATATGAAACAGTTCCTGTAAATAACCTGATTGTGACTTCGGGTAAAGAGGTAAACCTAACCCTCGAACTTGTAGAAAAAGCGGAAACATTACATTCTATTGAAGTATCAGCATCGCGTGACAAAGATCGTGCAATCAATAAAATGGCATCGGTGAGTGCAAGGGCATTCACAGTTGAAGAGACAGAAAAGTATGCCGGTAGCAGAGGCGATGTTGCCAGAATGGCCATGAATTATGCCGGTGTTTCCGGAGCCAACGATCAGCGAAACGATATTGTAATCCGTGGAAACAGTCCGGTTGGACTACTATGGAAACTTGAGGGAATTGATATTGGGAATCCAAGCCACTTTGCGCAGCAAGGTACTACAGGAGGGCCGGTTGGAATGCTTAATAACAACACACTCAGGAACTCCGATTTTTTTACCGGTGCCTTCCCTGCTGAATATGGAAATGCACTTTCGGGTGTTTTTGATCTTAAGATGAAAAGCGGAAATAAAGAAAAGTATGAATTCCTTGGGCAAATTGGTTTCAATGGTTTTGAGCTGGGTGCTGAAGGGCCAATTGCCAAGAAGAATTTAAGTTCGTTTCTCATTAACTACAGATATTCAACTCTTGGTTTGATGAGTGACATGGGAGCCGATATTGGTACCGGCGGCGGAGTACCCTATTACCAGGATTTGAATTACAATATTGAAATCCCTGTCGGTAAAGGAAGATTAAATCTGGTTGGATTGGCCGGTACAAGTAATATTGCGATAAAAGGGGAGGATGCAGGCGAGGACAATATCTATTCTGCTGCTCTTCAGGATCTGTACAATGGTTCTGATTTAATGTTTAATGCAATCATCTATGGACAAAGCATTGGAAAGAAAACCTTCATGAGGCATTCCGTCTCTCATTTATATGAAAATGGATGGACAAATATCGACACGCTTGACCTTCAATTCGATCCATCCAGATATTTCGAAGAAAACTCAGTTTCTCAAAGGTTCTCCTATCAATTCAGTTTGAATCACAAAGTAAATTCGACCATATCAACAAAAGCAGGTCTAACAACTGATTTGCTTGGATTTGATCTTAATAGTAGTGTTTGGGATGAAGATGAAAATGAAATGCGAACTATTTTTCAATCCAAAAAGGATCTTTCCGAAGGAACCTTATTGGTCAGAGCCTATAATCAGTGGCTCATCAAATTAAATGATAGGTACAAAATAACACCCGGATTGCACGCGATCCATTTTCAGCAAACCGGAGAATTTGTCCTTGAACCAAGAGTTGGGATGGAGTATACCTTAAATCGAAGAAGCAACCTGACAGCAGGTTATGGCCATCATTCTAGAATTCAGGCGCTTTCAGCTTATTTCATTAAAACAAGGTTGCCTAATCAACAGTTTGCCTATACAAACGAGGATATGGAAATGACCAAAGCTCATCACGCAGTGTTAGGTTATAACCTGAAGATATCAGAGCACGCAAGGTTTAAGGCTGAGGTATATTATCAGCATCTTTACAATGTGCCGGTAGAGCAAAATCCATCCTCTTTTACAATCCTAAATTCCGGTTCGTCGTATGGAGTCAATTCAACTGACAGCCTAATTAATACAGGTGCTGGCCGTAATTATGGAATTGAAGTTACGCTGGAGCGATTCTACAACAAAGGCTACTATTTTCTGATTACCGGTTCATTGTTTGAATCCAGGTATACAGGCAGCGATGATGTGGAAAGAAACACAGCCTTCAACGGGAATTATGTACTCAATGCTCTAGTTGGAAAAGAGTATGAATTCAATAATCAATCTGCTCTGTTTTTCGATTTGAAAGGAACCTATGCAGGTGGATCACCTTATACTCCGATTGATGTCGCCGCTTCAATGGCCGATAATAGTTCCATGTTTAACTCCGCCTATGAGGACGACAAGGCATTCAGTTTGAAATTTACTGATTATCTGAAAGTGGATGTCAAAGCCGGCTACCGCATGAACGGAAAACATACGACACAGGAGTGGATGATTTATATTGAGAATGTTACCAATCACGATAATGTCTTGATGCAATACTGGGATTCAGGTACACAAGCTGTGAAGACGGTATACCAACTTGGACTTTTCCCAATGATGCAGTACCGGATATATTTCTAAATTTAATCTATTATAGATGTTTCCATGAAAATGTGCCGGAGAATTTGAATTATCTTGCAGTTGAATTCATATACCTTAAGATTATGCAAAGCAAATTCATCTACACATTGTTGATAATTGGTGTTTTAAGTAGTTCCTGTTTAAGAAATACAGAAAAATCTGTTACATCACCCGATGGCAAATTGCAGATGACATTTAAACTGGATGAGTTGAACAGGCCAACTTATGAAGTGCATTTCAATGAACTGTCAATTCTTCAGCCGTCAGGAATGTCGTTTGAATTTACAGATTCGAAACCGCTACTTGAGCAACTGGAGATTATTGCCACTGATGAAGCAGTCGGCGATGAAAACTGGGAGATGCCTTGGGGAGAAAAGCGTTTGGTGAAAAACAATTACAATGAACTTAGTATAATGCTGAAAGAGAAGGCTGAACCTTTTCGTTCCTGGAATATTATTTTTAGAATGTTTAATGATGGTATAGCGTTCCGCTATGAGTTCCCGGAGCAACCTGGACTTACAGAATTTCAAATCGCTGAGGAAAGAACCGAGTTCAATCTTGCGGGAGATCATACTTGCTGGTGGATTCCTGGTGACTGGGACATATATGAGCATCTTTATACTACTTCCAAGTTTTCAGAAATAGATGCCATTGTTAAAAGAAATCATCCGGCACTTGCACAAAGCTATATTCCGGAAAATGCGGTTAATACTCCTGTTACTATGAAAAGCGATGAGGGGATTTATCTTAGTTTTCACGAGGCCAGGCTAAGCAATTACTCAGGGATGACCCTTAAGATAAACAAGGAGAACACCGGAATGGTTTCTAATCTGGTTGGATCGGAAAGATCAGATTACAAAGTTAAGAGAGAGCTCCCTTTCAAAACACCCTGGAGAACTATTCAGATTAGTGATAGAGCAGGAGGCCTGATTGAATCTGATCTTATCGTAAATCTGAATGATCCAAATAAACTGGGTGATATTTACTGGTTCAAACCCATGAAATATATGGGGATTTGGTGGGATATGCATTTAGGCCGAAGAACCTGGGATATGGCAAGTGGAAATCACGGGGCAACAACTGAGTATGCCAAAGAGCTGATCGATTTTGCATCAGAAAACAGAATTGGTGGTGTGCTGGTAGAAGGATGGAATACAGGTTGGGAACATTGGATTGGTTTCGAAGAGCGGGAAGGTGTTTTTGATTTTGTTACTCCTTACGAAGATTACGATCTTGAAGAAGTTGTAAAATATGGAAAGGAAAAAGGTGTGGATATTATCATGCATCATGAGACCTCGTCAGCACCAAAAACCTATGATGAGCAATTGGATACTGCATTCGCCCTGATGCAATCCCTGGGAATTCATACGGTTAAGACGGGCTATGTTGGCAAAATAATTCCCAAAGGTGAGTATCATCATGGACAATGGATGGTCAATCATTACAGAAGGGTATTGGAAACAGCCGCGAAATACGAGATAGCCATCAATGCACATGAACCTATTAAGGCGACAGGAATCAGAAGAACTTTGCCCAATGCTATTTCACGAGAAGGACTGAGAGGTCAGGAGTTTAATGCCTGGTCACCAGATGGTGGAAATCCACCGGAACATCTACCAATAGTGGCGTTTACAAGAATGCTGGCTGGACCAATTGATTTTACGCCGGGGATTTTCAATATTAAACTTGATCCTTATAAGGAAAACAACCAAATCAATACAACCATTGCTCATCAATTGGCGCTGTATGTTGTGATCAGCAGTCCGATTCAGATGGCTGCAGATCTGATTGATAACTACAAAAACGAACCGGCCTTTCAATTCATTCGTGATGTTGGTGTTAACTGGGAACAAACAAAAGTATTGGATGGTGAAATAGGTGACTTTGTTATAATTGCTCGGGAAGAACGCGAAACGGGCAATTGGTTCATTGGAGGGATCACGGATGAAGAGTCCAGGCAAGTTTCAATATGCTTTGATTTTCTTCAAAGTGATGTCTCTTATAGAGCGCGAATTTATCGTGATGGCAATAAAGCACATTGGGATAAGAATCCCAGAAACATTATCATCGAAGAAATCCAGATCGATTCTACCAAAGAGATAAGCATTGATATGGCTGAAGGTGGCGGATTTGCCATTAGCCTCTTAGCTGAATAAAATACAGATTGATCTAATTTCCGGCCTGATCATGAAGAATTATTATTTGTATTCATCCCAACTCTTCAAAGAAATATCCTCTATCTCTACTTTACAAAAGGCATGAATGAATGCACTTGCCAGCCGGGCATTGGTAAGTAAGGGAATATTGTAATCGATAGAACTTCTTCGAATTGTATAATCATTGTTCAATTCAGTTTTCGACAAATCCTTGGGTATGTTTACAACCAGATCAACCTGTCTGCTACTTATCAGATCCTTCGTGTTTGGTTTCTCATCTACATCAGGCCAGTGCACCATTGTAGTGTCGACTCCATTTTCCTTATAGAAAAGATGTGTCCCCCTGGTGGCATATAAACTAATTCCCCGTTCCTGCAGCAAGCGGGCACTGGCAAGCAATTCAATTTTAGACCGTGCAGGCCCGGTTGATAATAAAACACCTTTTTTAGGGATCTTGTACCCAACGGATAACATAGATTTTAGTATTGCTTCATAGTAGTTTTCACCGATGCAACCAACTTCTCCTGTACTGGTCATATCAACACCAAGTACCGGATCAGCTTTTTGTAGTCTGCTGAAGGAGAATTGCGATGCTTTAACCCCAATGTAATCCAGATCGAAAAGCGATTTGTTCGACTTCTCAACATCAAACCCTAACATAATTTTAGTGGCAATCTCAATGAAGTTCACTTTGAGCACTTTCGATACGAATGGAAAACTTCTGGATGCCCGCAGATTACATTCAATTACTTTGATGTCGTTGTCTCTGGCCAGGAATTGCATGTTAAAAGGTCCTGAAATATTCAATTCTTTGGATACTTCACGGGCAATTCTTTTGATTCTTCTGACAGTTTCTATGTAGATTTTCTGAGGAGGAAATATAATAGTTGCATCTCCCGAATGCACACCGGCAAATTCAACGTGTTCAGAAATTGCGTAGGCCATTATTTCTCCTTCTTTGGCCACAGCATCTATCTCGATTTCCTTGGCGTTTTCGATGAATTCTGAGACAACAACCGGATATTGCTTGGATACTTTCGCTGCGAGGTTGAGAAAATGCTCCAGCTCATCGTTGTTAGAAACTACATTCATGGCAGCACCAGAGAGCACATAGGAGGGTCGAATTAAAACCGGAAATCCAACTTCATCCGCAAAACGTTTGATATCGTCCAGGGAACTTAGCTCTTTCCATCTGGGTTGATCTACTTTCAGTTCATCCAGCATACTGGAGAATTTGTGACGATTTTCTGCCCGATCGATGGATAGGGCAGAGGTACCCAAAATAGGTATATTTTGGCGGTGTAAACGCATGGCCAGATTGTTTGGAATCTGACCTCCTGTTGAAACAATTACACCTTTGGGCTGCTCAAGGTCCAGTATATCCATTACCCGCTCAAATGATAGTTCGTCGAAGTAAAGCCGGTCACAAATATCATAATCTGTACTTACGGTTTCCGGGTTGTAGTTAATCATGATGGAACGATAGTTCTCTTGCTTAATGGTATCCAGGGCACTTACACCACACCAGTCGAATTCCACACTACTTCCGATTCGATAAGCGCCGGAACCCAATACTGTTACAGATTTCCCATCTTTGAGGAATTCCACATCATGTTCAATTCCGGAATAGGTAAGATAGAGATAGTTGGTTTGTGCAGGATATTCGGCTGCCAGTGTATCGATTTGTTTAACATATGGCACAATTCCATTGGATTTTCGATAGCTTCTAACAAGATTCATATCCTCAGTAATTTTAACACTGTTGCTCTTTAGTACAAAGCGAGCGATCTGAAAATCTGAAAATCCCAGTTGCTTCGATTTACGCAATTGCTCCTTGCTAATACATTCCAGAGAAGTACATGATTCGAGGCGCAGCTTGTGATCATGAATGTTTTTTAGTTTTTGAAGGAACCACTTGTCAATTTTGGTGAAATCGTGA
>Ga0233443_1001093_pt1 | contig 25110 bp, 17 predicted proteins | sample SI_123_September_2_FD_182784 | JGI IMG/M metagenome (GOLD analysis project Ga0233443, IMG submission 182784) | Seawater microbial communities from Saanich Inlet, British Columbia, Canada - SI_123_September2016_200_MG | ecosystem: Environmental > Aquatic > Marine > Inlet | place: Canada: British...
ATTCCATACGATTTTTCAATTGGTGACTATTATATTTCGGATCAAAATTTCATAGCGTTATCTCGATATGAAGTGAATGTTGGTGATATTCTCATCAGTTGTGTTGGAACTTTCGGAAAAATTGCAGTTTTTCCTTCTGAGGCGGAAAAGGGAATTATAAATCCACGTTTAATTAAAGCTGTAATCAATTCAACATCAAACCCTTTTTATATGTGTGAACTTATCAAGAGTGAAACTGTTTTTAAACAATTTGAACTTTTAAGTCGAGGAGGTACTATGGGAGTAATAAATATAGCAATACTCAATGAAATTTTGTCAACTGTTCCTCCAATGAAAGAACAGGCGAAAATTGTTCTATACATTAATCAACAAAATGAGAAATTTTATAAATTAATAGATCAATCAAATTTAGCCGTAACCTTATTACAAGAACGCCGAACAGCTCTAATCTCCGCAGCCGTTACCGGCAAAATAGATGTCCGCAACTGGCAACCCCCACAACAAAACAACCATAAGGAAACTGCCGCATGAGTCTCTTCGGTGGCGATAAATCCAACGAGTTAACCTTTCAAAATGATATGATTCAACAGCTAATCAATAATGGTTGGTTATTGGGCAAGCCAGAAAACTACAATCGTAAATTGGCCTTATATTCAGAAGACTTGCTAGATTTTGTACAAACCACTCAAGACAAACAATGGCAAAAGTTCTGCCAGCTCTACCCCAACAATCCTGAACAAAAGTTTCTGGAGCGTGTCGCCACCCAACTCAATAAAGCAGATCCTAATGCCGCCAATAAAGAAATGCGTACCTTTGGGACTTTAGGTGTTTTACGTCATGAACTACGTGATCGCGGCACTCGCTTTAGCCTCTGCCAGTTTAAACCCGAACATGATTTGAATCCAGATACCTTAGCTCGTTATACTCAAAATCGTCTGCGGGTTGTCCCAGAATTGGTCTACAGTCCGTGGGCTACAGAAGAACATCTGGCACAAACGGGCAGTAAAGCCAAAGCTTGGCGTATTGACCTGGTATTATTTGTTAACGGTTTACCCATTGTCACACTGGAGTTAAAATCCGAATTTAAACAATCGGTTGAAAATGCCCTTAAGCAGTACAAAACCACCCGATTTGCCATTGATCCCATCACCAAAAAACCAGAACCCTTACTCACCTTTAAACGGGGGGCATTGGTACATTTTGCAGTCAGCCAGTATGAAGTCTATATGGCCACTCGACTAGAAGGTGCGGACACCTTCTTTTTACCGTTTAACAAAGGTACCAGTTCTGGTGGTGCAGGCAACGATGTTCCAGAAGATATCAATTGTTATGCCACTGAATATTTATGGAATGAGGTATTACTGCCCGATAATATTTTGAATATTATGGGAAAATTTGTCCATTTACAAATCGAAGAAAAAGAAGATTGGGAAGGACGAAAATATAAAAAAGAAACGTTGATCTTTCCTCGTTACCATCAATGGGATGTGGTTAAAAAACTCATTCAATCTGCCGAACAAGAAGGTTCAGGACATAAATACCTGATTCAACACAGTGCTGGTTCAGGTAAATCCAACTCCATTGCCTGGACAGCGCATCAGTTATCCTCTTTGTATGATGACACTGGAAATAAATTATTTAATTCTGTCATTATTGTCACCGACCGTACGGTACTGGATGAACAATTACAAGATACCATTTACCAGTTTGAGCATGTGGATGGTGTGGTTGGGCGTATTAACAATAAAGAAGGTGATGGTTCTAAATCAGAAAAATTGGCCAGTTCACTGGAAAACTCTCAACCGATTATCATTGTCACCATCCAAACCTTTCCCTTTGTCTTAAAAGCCATTGAAAACAGTGTCAGTTTAAAAGAACGTCGTTATGCTGTCATTGCAGATGAAGCTCACTCCTCCCAAAGTGGTTCTACCGCAAGACAGTTAAAAGAAGTGCTGATGGTTGATGCTCAAGAAGAGAACGAAGAGTTATCAGCCGATGACATTCTCGATGCAACAGTGGCTTCACGTCGAACTTCCAGTAATCTGAGTTATTTTGCGTTTACCGCGACCCCTAAAACCAAAACGCTGGAATTATTTGGTCGTTTACCAAACCCCAGTGAAGCCCCCAGTAAAACCAATAAACCAGAAGCCTTTCATGTCTACAGTATGCGTCAGGCAATTGAAGAAGGTTTTATACTGGATGTGTTAAAGAACTACACCAACTACAAAGTAGCCTATAACCTAGCACAGAAAATCGCTGATAGTGATCAGGCCGTGGAAAGTAAAAAAGCCAAGGTCAAACTCAATCAGTGGGTGCGTCTGCATGATTACAATATTGCACAGAAAGTGCAGGTGATCATTGAGCATTTTAAAGACAATGTGATGGGTTTGTTGGGTGGTCAAGCCAAAGCTATGCTGGTGACCAGTGGTCGAAAAGAAGCGGTGCGTTATAAATTAGGTTTCGATCAATACATCATGGGCAAAGGCTATCAACACATCCATGCCATGGTTGCTTTTTCAGGAGAAGTACAGTTTACCGATAAAGACCCCAATGCCAAAGAACTGTTAGGAGAAAAATTCACCGAACACAGCATGAACCCGAATCTGAAAGGACGGGATATGCGTAAAGCCTTTGATTCGGATGATTATCAAATCATGATCGTGGCCAACAAATTCCAGACAGGATTTGATCAACCCAAGTTGTGCGCTATGTACGTGGATAAAAAACTCGGTGGAGTTGAATGTGTACAAACTTTATCACGCCTGAACCGTACTTATCCCAGCAAAGCCGAAACTGGCACCTTTGTACTGGATTTCTTTAACGAACCCGAAGAAATTCTGGAAGCCTTTCAGCCCTATTACCAAACCGCTGAACTGGAGGATGTCTCTGACCCAGATTTGATTTTTGATCTATTCGAAAAATTACGTGCCACAGGCATCTTCCAATGGCATGAAGTCGAACAGTTCTGTCAGGCATTTTTTGTAAAAAATAAAAGCAATGCCGCCATCGCCAATATCTGCAAACCAGCCATTGAACGCTGGAAAATACGTTACCAATCAGCCATCGATGCCTACAAACAAGCCCAAGATATGTTTGAGCGAACCAAGAAAACGGGTGATGCGGTCTTGATTGCCAATGCCGAAAACAGCTTTAAACAATGCAAAGCCGAAAAAGATGCCCTGGAAATTTTTAAAAAAGACCTCGGAACCTTTGTGCGCTTTTATGAATTTATGTCACAAATTGTCGATTATGATGATAAAGACCTAGAAAAACTCAGCCTCTACGCCCGTAACCTACGCCCAATGTTACGTGAAGTGATTCTGGAAGAAGATGACATTGACTTGAGTAACATCACACTCAGTCATTACAGGCTGTCTGCCATTCGCCAGCAGGATATAAAACTACAAGCTGATGCCGATGAACAATTGCAACCTGGTGAAGGCATGGGTTCAGCTAAAGCCAAAGATAAAAAAGAAGAATTTCTTTCCCAGATAATTGCCAGACTCAATGAATTATTCATCACCGATGGTCTCACCGATAACGATTTGGTGAATTACGCTTACACCATTCGTGACAAACTCAGTGAAAATGAACTCGTCATGAGCCAAATTGCCAACAATTCACCCGAACAAGCCATGCTAGGTGACTTTCCAAAAGCCATTGATGATGCCGTAATGGACAGTAATGAAGTGCATCAAAATCAAATGATGCAGTTATTGTCAGATCCAGCTAAAGCAAAAGGGTTTGCGAGGTTGGTGTTTGATTTATTGCAGGTGGGTGGAGAAAGACGGGAATGATATTTAGACAGTTAATTATTTAAAAAGCAAGGTTGAAAAAAATTAGAAAAATACATTATTTGTTAATCTCTGTCATCATTTAATGAAGACACAATATTACAATAGCTTTCGTGATCGTACATTTATATGACAAACTAAGGAATGAAAATTAATCACAAAAATGGATTTCTCAGTACATTTTTGCCAATTCTTGGTGGTTTGAGAATAGGTATGATTCTAATCAATCCCTGTGTTTTTTCGGGCAATCTATTGATATGGTCAGTTGACATTTTTGTTGTTGCTGTATTAGATGAAAATAGAGTAATGACTGCATCCATCCTTAACATCTCTGCTTTCTTAATGTCTTTTTGTAACATGATTTCACTGAAACCGATGAGTTTAGGTAGTCTTGATACGTTGATAATAAAGGAGGTTATGTTTTTAAAATTTCCTGTTACTTTGACGCGTAAATATTGTGCGCTGTAAAAACCAAAATGAGCTTGGCTTTGCGGATCAAATAGATCAAATTCTATACCCGAAGCAAGTCCTGTTTGGCTAATGCTATTGTAGTGATCTTGCATTTTATCCCGCAAGGGCATAAGTTTCGAGCTACTCAACTCAGTTTTTTGTTGGTTGATGAGTTTGCCATGTAATTTTTGGTAATAGTTTGAAATATCAGATGCTTGTGACTTGCTCCATAAAAAGTTTGAGTTTTTAGGCGGTTGAAATGGCCCAATGGTCGCTTTAACTAAAAATTGATGCTTATTAGTAGCAAGTTGTTTGATTGATGTTAATTCTGGTTTTGATAGCCATTTAGATCGGTCTAAATAGCGCATGAAAGTTGAAATTTCATTTTTTGATTCAGCTATTCCATGTAGTTCAATAATTTTTGAATCTGTTTGTATTTTACTGAAAAACAACTTTCCTGGTCTATTGGCAATCACTGAAATAAGGTAAGAATTAATCGTTTGCAAATTGGTCGCATGGGTTAACTGACTGATTTGCGATAACAATTCCTTTTGAGCTTGAATGACCTTGAGTTTTGCCTTGGATTTTTTGTGTTTTATTCTTTCCGCTAATTGCTTTTTCATCAATGTCTGGTGTTTGATGACATTGATTTCCTGTCGTTTTTCACGTTGCTGAAATTTTTTAATCTCAATCAAAGCCAGTTCTTTAAAAAAACCATCGGGGTATTTTTTGATATACGCTTGGAAATAAGAGATATCTTGTTTATTTTTAACGGACTGCCAAAACTCTATTTCAACTGGGTAGGAAGAATTTTCGGCAAATGAAACAGGAGATAAGATCAGAAAAAGTGAAATGATAAAAATTTTAAACATAATTTTTTTAGACTGAATTTTTAAATGGGAGGAACTTTAGACTGTATGATTTCAGGCGAAAATTTAATCAATTGGTGGCGTAATTTATGCCAAAAACCTGATAACAACAGTAATGAAAAGCTGATGATAATTCCAGAAATAGCAATGCTGTCACTGATGTGGCCAACAGTTTCCAATAGTTGGTTGACTGCATATAAAACATAAATGAGTGATGAAACCATTAAAATACGTCTATCAATTATCAATGAGATTAGGGTTAATAACAAATAGATCAATACAATCGCCACAATTGTTGTCAGGGTTGTATTCTCTTGAAGTATGGTTAAACTAGAAAATATAGGGTGGACAATGAGTGGTCCAGCCAATAAATGCAACCAAAATGCGATGTCTGAGTTTCTGGTTAGGCGTTCACGATCAGCAGAATCCCACGCCATCGCAATAAAAAAGGTAATTGCCCCTGCTAGGAATATCAAAATAAGTAGGTAGTTTTTGACACTGGGAAAAGCGGATAATATGACCGATATCACTAAAGCCAATGTAGCTGCGACACCTGCGACAACGGTTATGGGAACTTTGAAACGACGCCAGTGAAGCCAGGCTGCGACTGCTGATGCCGCTGCGGCAAAACTTATTCCATTTTCACCCCCCGCAAGCGTGATAGACAAAGAAAATACACTGCCGACAAAGGCGATGAGTAGCATAATGGCTGGTAATGCCATTTGTCGCTTCAAAACAAAGAATTCAGAGAGTCCCCACGACAATAGGCAAAGAAGGCTCATGGCGAATGTTGTGTTAAAGCTTTTACCCACCCATGCGGATGAAATAAGTAATATTGCACAAGCAATGACTACAAAAATATCATTGAATCCCGAGATTAATTTGAAATTTTCTTCATCGACAGCGGGAGAATGTTTGCTTTGTGAAATGGATGAACGGAAATCTTTGACGGCAGTTTCAGTGAAAATGCCTTGTTCAACAGCATTGTTGAGATCTTCATCGGTATACATTATGAAGCCAGTTTGGGTTGAAATAAGTTACAGAAATTCATTGTCGATTGCTGGCTGATTGTTTCAATACTTTGTTGTCTTAATGTTGCAATATGTTCAACAACGTGTGGGACATACAATGGATAATTGGGTTTCCCGCGAAAGGGGACAGGGGCTAGGTAAGGCGAATCCGTTTCTACTAAAAAACGATCATCAGGAACTTTTTTCGCCACTTCTTTAATTTTCAGTGCATTTTTGAAGGTGACAATGCCTGAAAAAGAAATGTAAAAATTCAGGTCTAAAGCTGCTTTGGCAAATGCCCAGTCTTCTGTAAAGCAATGAATGACTCCACTGGCATCTCTTGCATTTTCTGATTTCAGCAATGCAATGGTATCTTTTGCCGCTTCTCGGGTATGAATAATCAGTGGTTTTTGAATTTGTTTTGCCGCCTCAATGTGGGTGACTAATCTTTCGTGTTGTTGCTTTATGGGATTATCATCATAATGATAATCTAGCCCTGTTTCACCAATGGCTACATTCTTTTCATGTTGTGATAATTCAATCAATAATTCTACGTTGGGTTCTTTACAATTTGATTCTGTTGGGTGAACGCCGACTGACACAGAAATTTGAGGGAAAGGTTCAACCAATGATAACATTGCATCATAGTCTTCTAAGTTAATAGAAACGCAGAGCATGTGTTTGACATTTGCATCAGATGCTTGTTGTAAAAGATTGGATAATTGGTTATCAAATTTTTCTAAATTGACTCGATCTAAATGGCAATGTGAATCAATAATCATGATTTGTCTTGCTTATTATTGCATTTCATCTTCATCATCCTTGGGTGTTATCAATTCAATTCTTTCTTTCAGCCAAGCAACTTTTTTATCAATTTCAGCTGGCTCTCCTCGTCTGAAATGTGAATATCGATAAAGTGCTTCGGAATAATGTCTTTTTGCATTAACCAAACTGCCATCTTCTTCTGCCATCATCCCTTTTTCCATGACTTCATCAATGCGGGCCATGGCTAATAGATCGGTCAGGAGATCTATTTTTTCAGTGAATTGGTGTTGGGCACCGTATCCTCTTTCTCTGGCATCAATTAAAAGGCGTAAAGCTTCATCCAGGAATCGTTTTCTGTCAGCGGCAGGGACGTCATCACCACGTGATTTTTGCAACAATTCGTCGCCGACTTTTTCGGCTTGAAATCCTCGTTTTCTACCAATCGCGAGATAATATTCATTGCGAACCAAAACACTCTGGCTTTCAAAAGTGATCAATTCTTCAAAGAATGTAATCATTTGAGTCACTTCATCTAATTTTTCATCCAGCGTAGTGACTTCTTCCATTGCTGTCATGTGCTGGCGAATTTTTCCTCGAAGTTCAATTATTTTGGCTTTTTTTTCACGTTCTATTCTATCATTGATGAAAGCAATAAATAAGAATAAAAATATGATGGCAATTCCGCCATAGACTATAAATGCTTCCACCGATCAATGCCCCGCATACAATGATTCTATTTCACTGTTAAATATTGATTCAATTTTATGCCGTTTTAGTTTCATGGTTGCCGTTAATAATTCATTTTCAACTGTCCATGCATCAAGACAACAATGTATCTGATGAATCCGAGCATAGCCAGGAAAGTCTTTAATTAAATAGGATACTTCTTTAAGTAGTTTTTTGATCAGTGCTGTATCATCATTTATTGCTTGTAAGTCGAGTTCAATATTTTCATTCAAAGCATATTGTTTTAATTGGTCGGGGTCAACTACAATCAATGCCGATAAATAAGGCTTTTGCTCGCCAATGACCATCACTTGTTCAAATAAAGGGTTTAATGCGATGGCCATCTCCATGTCATTGGGAGGGACTTTTTCACCTGTGGATAATACAATGATTTCCTTAAGTCTGCCTGTGATATAAATATGAGAGTCCTCAATTTTAACTTTATCACCAGTATGTAACCAACCCTCTGGGGTGATAACTTCTTTTGTTGCGCTGGGATTATTCCAATAACCTTGCATGACACAGTCGCTGCGAGTTAATAACTCATTATTTTCAGCAATTTTTACTTCTATTCCATCAAAAGGAATGCCGACACTGGCGGGTTGATTTTTGTCCAGATGATTAACACTGATGACTGGACTGGTTTCAGTCAGTCCGTAACCTTGAATAATGGGAAGCCCCAGTCCAATAAATGTTTGTGCAATGGTGGCATTTAATGCAGCGCCACCGCTGATGGCAAAACGCATGTTGCCACCCAGTTTTGCCATGACTTTTTTAGCAACCAGTTGATTTAGAATGGGCCATAATAACTGGTTTGGATGCCAACTACTTCGACGTTGCTGGATAAGAAATTTTTTCCAGCCAATTTTAATTGCCAATTTAAATAATGTTTGGGCAAATGCTGATTTTTGTTCTAAACCCGCCTGTATTTTACCGTAAACCCGTTCAAATATTCGTGGGACGGAGACCAAAATAGTCGGTTTGATAGTGAGCAAGTCTTCGCCTAATAAGGGAATTGAGCGTGAGTAAACAACTGTAGAACCAGACATAATTGAGAGATAATAGCCAATGGTTCGTTCTAATGTGTGTGATAAAGGTAAAAAGGAGAGCAAAACATCTTGTTGATAAATGGTGATAGCCGCCAGACCTTTTTCTGCATTCGACAGCATATTGAGGTGACTGAGCATCACACCTTTGGGTTTGCCAGTGGTTCCCGAAGTGTAAACAATGGAAGCCAATTGCTTGGGGTTAATTGATACGGGTTGTGGTTGTCCATCGGTTTTAATCCAGCTGTCTAATTCGACTAGCAAGTCATTGTTGGCACCATCACAAGAATGGCAAGTGATTATTCGTTGTAAACTGGCAAATTTATTCTGTACCGTTTTTAATTCATTCCATTGTGCAGAGCCGTCAATCATCAATAATTTGACATCGGCATCTGCCAGTATAAAAGCAACATTATCAGGTCGGTCATTGGTATATAGTGGAACGGTGACCAATCCCACTTTCAGTGCGGCTTGATCAAAAATAACCCAATGAATCGAGTTGCTCATCATCATCGCAACACGATCACCTGCTTGTAAGGATTCTTGTTGTAGCTGATAAGCCCATTGGTCAACTTTGTCTGAAATGTTTTTCCAACTATAGCTTTGCCATTGATTATTGAGGGTTTCAAATTGTTTATAGGCTATTGCATCAGGTGTTCTCTTGACTCTTTCTACAAATAAACCTGACAATGAAACGGCATCCGTTGTGGCAATGGTGTCACAAGTTAATTGCCTCATGATATTTTATTATTTAACAAGGGTTGCCAGCCATCATCAGCGATAAAACGTTTGCCATGACGAATTTCAAGATCACTCAATGCTTTAAACTGTTTTTCTACGCCACTGTTTTTGATATGTTGTACTGGTCCCCCCCTAAAAGGAGCAAAACCTGTTCCATAAACAATGCCTGCATCTAAAAAGTCAGTCGTCTCAACCACTTCATCTCGAATACAGGCAACGCATTCATTCAATAAACGAAGTACCAGTCGACCAGCCAGGTCAGCAGGTTCATGAAATCCAGTGGGTATTTCAGGTTTGATGGTTCTGCCTTTGTAGTGGGCATAAAATCCCCGACCTGTTTTTTTGCCTAAATGGCCTGAATCAACCAATTGTTGAATACGGCCTGGAATTTTAATGTCATCACGAGTTTGTGCCAGTATTTTGCCAACAGACAAGCAAATGTCCAGTCCGACAATATCAGCCAACTCAATCGGTCCCATCGGCATACCGAATTTTTTAGCTGCTTTGTCAATCAATACGCCAGGCACTCCTTCAGATTCTAAAACAACCGCTTCCATCAAATAAGGCATTAAAACACGATTCACCAAAAAACCAGGACTGCTTTTAACGGGTAATGGTAAACGGTCAATGTGTCTGCTAAAGGCAAAGGCTTTTTTCAAGGTAGTGGGGGAGGTGTTTTCGGTTTTAACCACTTCAACCAATTGCATGAATGAAACGGGATTAAAAAAATGTAAACCCACCAAACGGTCAGGTTGTTTTAAGGCCTCACCCAATGTTTCCAGTGGAATACTTGAGGTGTTGGTTGCCAATAATGCTCCTTTTTTAAGCAATGGCTCTATTTCTCGATAAAGATTTTGTTTGACCTCGATATTTTCAAAAATGGCTTCAATTACAACATCGGCTCGTTTTACGCCTGTACCATGAGTGTCTGGTTGCAGTCGATCCATGGCTTCATTAATCAGTGCTGTGGATTTTAATTTCTTTTTATACAGTGTATGAGCTCTTTTTATGACGGGGCCAATGGCTTCTGCTCGTTGATCTTGCAAAGTTACTTGAAAACCTTTTAAGGCACACCAAATGGCGATATCTCCACCCATGATACCCGCACCAATGACGTGAACATGGCGCGGTGTAAAATCTTTTTTATTGCCCAGTGTTTTCAATTGTTCCTGTAATAAATAAACTCGAACTAAGTTTTTTGAGGTGCTGCCCGTGATTAATTGTGCCACTGACCGAGCTTCATTCAAATACATTTCGGTCGGCATGTCAGCATATTTTTTCCAATGATCTATCAATACAAAAGGGGCTGGATATTGTTTTTTGTGGGCTTTCCCCGAGACCATTTTTTTCATGAAGTGTGCTATCAAAGGACGAACTAAGCCAAAAGTTGCCATTTTATGGATAAAGCTTGGCTGGCTTTTTGCTGGACGGGTTTCAATTAGCTGAATGGCGGCTCTTTTTAAATGACGTTGTGGCACAACATTGTCAATTAAGCCTGTTTTTTTGGCAAACCGAGCGCTCATGGCTCGGCCTGTTAACATCATATTTAATGCGGGCAATGAGCCAATCAAATTGACACTGCGAACAGAGCCACCAAATCCAGGGAAAATACCCAGTTTAACCTCAGGAAAACCTAGTTTAGTCGTGATGTCATCGCTACAAACTCGATAATCACAACACAATGCCAGTTCGAGGCCACCCCCTAAGCAAAAACCTTTGATCATACAGACTGTCGGCATGTTCATGTTTTCTAGGCGAAAGAAAATTGAATGGGCTTTTTTGATGAATTGTTCTGCTTGGGATGAATCATTGATTTGAGCAAATTCTGTGACATCCGCTCCTGCAATAAAGCCGTTGTCTTTTGCTGATGCAAGAACCAGTGCTTTAGGATGGCGAGAGGCAATGGTGACCAATGCGCTGTCGAGTTCTTCTAAAACTTCGCTGGATAAAACATTGGTTCCGCTATCGGCCTTATCAATGGTTAGCCATATGATTTGATTTTCATCTTGTTCAATGTGCCAGTTTTTTAATGAGTCTGTCATGTCTTTAATACCTGCAAAGAAAGCTGGGGAACGGTGATTAACCTACGTTTTCAATTAACATTGCGCCACCTTGACCACCGCCAATGCATAAGCTGGCGATGCCTCGTTTGGAATTGGTGCGCTGTAAAGTCTTTAATAAATGCAGAACAATACGTGCACCACTGGCACCAACAGGGTGTCCTAAACTAACGCCACCCCCGTCAATATTTAATTTTTCTGGGTCAATTTCACCAATGATCTGGCGACGGTTTAATTCGGTTTGACAATATTTAGGGTCTTTCCATGCTTCAAGACAAGCCAAAACTTGAGCAGCAAATGCCTCATTAATTTCCCAGTAATCAATTTTATCCAATTTTAAACGTTTTCGTTGCAAAATAGGTGACATGGCATGGGCAGGGCCTAATCCCATTTGAGCGGGTGACAAGCCAGACCATTGAGTGTCTGCAATTTTTCCAATGGGCGTTAATTTATATTTTTTAACGGCAGATTCAGATGCCAATAATAAGAGGCAAGCTCCATCGGTAATTTGAGCGCTATTTCCAGCGGTGACCATGCCGACTTTACGATCGAAATAAGGTTTTAATTTTGCCAGTTTTTCAACCGAGGAATCTCTTCTTAAGCCTGTGTCTTTTTGATAAACGTTGCCTTGATGGTCGTATAATGCCTCGATTTCATCCAGTCTGTGATTGTCTTGTGCCAATGCCAATCTTTGATGACTTTGCATGGCATATTGGTCCATCATTTGTCGGTTAATATTGAAACGATTGGCGATGTTTTCAGCCGTTTGTCCCATGGATAAACCCACTGTTGGGTCGGTTAGTCCTTTTAACAAAGCGATGACTGGTTTTAAATGAAATCCTCTTAACTGGCTGAAAATTTGAATTTTTGCACTCAATGATCGGGCTTGAAATAATTTGGCAAACCACAAAACCATTTTGTCGTTGAATAATAAAGGGGCATGGCTCATGGCTTCAGTGCCTCCAGCCACAACCAAATCTGCTCGACCTGTGATTATTTGAGTGGCGGCACAATCAAGTGCTTGCATTCCAGACGCACAATTGCGTTGCACTGTCCAGCCCGTTACTTGTTCTCCGCAGCCTAATCTCAACGCCAATAATCGACCAATGTTGGCTTCTTCGGGACCTGGCATTACGCAGCCCAATATGACTTCATCAATTTGATCAGCAGAGAATGACTGCCTTGCCAGCAACGGTTTGCCAGCACCCAATGCCAAATCAATGGCTTTAAATGCTCCTGGTTTACCTGCTGCTTTCAGGAAAGGTGTTCGACTTCCATCAATAATATAGACGGGGGATTGAGTCTTTGTGCTTTTACTCGGTGGCATGATTTGAACCTGCAAAAGTTTGAAATAATAAGATGATACGAATAAAACTATTCTACCTTTAATCATATTATATATAGCACAAATTCTTGGTTTTTATAGATAGCGATTAAAATCATTTGTTTTTAGGAATATCATTGAATTTATTAAAAAAATAATTAAAAAAATAATTACAACTTTTAATAAAGTTAGGCATTACCTGCTATCTTTAAAATAGGTATATGTAATAAAAAAATTAAAATAAAAAATTATGTTTGGGGGACGGATGAACAAATTAAATCCATTAGCTATTTTATTGGCCAGTTTATTGGCTGGGTGTAGTACGCAATCAATTCAACAATCTTCAAGTCCAATAGGTTCTGTGTTAGAAGAAAAAACAGTGACCACAGAAAAGTTGGCCAGTCAGTCAGAAAATATTCCTCAGGAAAATACTCAACAAGTCATGTCAAAGACTTTTACTGGAGGGATTTATCAGGGAACAGGGAACTTTATCAATAAAAGAGCGGCTTCCTCGAATAAAAAACGTTCAACCAAAGGTGATGTGGTTTTAAATTTTGAAGATTCTGATATTCGTGCGGTTATTAAAGCAATTTTGGGTGATATCTTAAATGAAAATTATACCATTGATGCCAATGTGAAAGGTACTGTCACCGTTAAAACACAAAGTGAAATACCTAAGTCCAGTGTTTTGCCGATGTTGGAAACAGTGCTTAGAATTAATGGTGTAGTGTTGGTCAGAGACGGTGGATATTTCAAAGCAATACCAGCCAAACTGGCCTCTCGTTCAACCCTAGTTCCGCGTTTAGCCAATAAACGCCAATCCAGTTCTGGCTTCGGTTCTCGAGTCTTTCCATTGAGATATATTGCGGCCAGTGAAATGAGTAAAATCATTGCCCCCTTGTTGCCTGATGAACAAAGTTTGAAAGCCATCGAAGGACAAAATTTATTAATCGCTTCTGGAACAGGGCCTGAACTTAATCGTATTTCTGAAACAGTCGAAATTTTTGATGTAGACTGGTTGGCAGGCATGTCAGTGGCGATGTTTCCCGTTGAGACGACAGATGCTAAAACTGTGGCAAAAGAATTGGAAGAGCTAATTATTGGTGATAAAAGTCCAATTTCAGGCATGATTCGTTTAATTCCTGTTGAACGTTTGAATTCAATTTTGGTGATGTCTCCACAAGCGGCCTATCTTAAACAAATTCAAAAATGGGTAAAACGACTGGATCAGGCTCAAAATGATGCAGGTCAGCGCTTGTATGTCTATTATGTGCAAAATGGCAAAGCCGCTACTTTGGCAGAATTATTGAACGGATTTTTAGGGGGTAATAAATCAAACCGTGAAACCAAAGCGAGAATTGCACCAGGTAAAAAGACCGTCGAAATTAACAGTTCTAAGAAGTCGGTTTCAGTGAGATCGAATCAAGGAGAAGGCATTGCTTATGGCTCTACCGATTCCATTAAAGTCATTGCTGACGAGGTTAATAATGCGTTATTGATCATGGCTGACCCCAAAGGTTATCGATTGGTGACAGATGCCTTGAGTAAGTTGGATATTACACCGCTACAAGTTTTGGTTGAAGTGACCATTGCAGAAGTTGTGTTGAATGATGCTTTGAAATATGGCCTTGAAATGAGTTTCAAAAATGTACATGGGCGTTTTAATGATTTAGTTAAAGGCAGTTATCTGGCAACTAACAATGGTATTGGTTTTACTTATACGCTGGAAAAGTCAGGATCAGCCAGAGGTTTAATTGAAGCGCTGGCGACTAAAACCAATGTTAAGGTTTTATCCAGTCCGTCAATTATGGTTTTAAACAACCAATCTGCCAAAATTGAAGTGGGTGATGAAGTTCCTGTGTTGACCCAACAACAGCAATCAACCACGGGCTCAACAACAGATTCTTCCACATCTCCAGCAATTGTTAATAGTATTCAATACAAAAAAGCAGGTGTGATTTTAAGTGTTACTCCTAGAGTGAATAGTGGCGGGCTTGTGACTATGGAAGTTTCTCAGGAAGTGAGTGATGTGGTTGCAAATAATACTTCAGGTATTGATTCACCAAAAATTACACAACGTAAAGTGGAAACCAATGTTGCCGTACAATCAGGTCAGACGGTGGTATTGGGCGGTATGATTAAAGATAAGACTTCTAAAGATAATACAGGAGTACCTTTTCTAAAAGATATTCCGTGGCTTGGTCATCTATTTAAGAGTGTTGATAATGGTGATGAAAGGACTGAGTTATTGGTCATGATTAAGCCGATTGTGATTGATTCAACTCAAAAAGCCAATGATGTGACCAATGAATATAAAAGTCGCATGAAAAAGGTGAGTCGAGTTCAAGAAAACAGAATGTAACAATCATTTGTTACAAATCTAATGAGGCCAGATCTGTTGATCTGGCTTTTTTATGGGTTGTAGGAAAACCTGTCGATTTGAAAGGTTTTCAATTTTAATAATTTATTAATAGCAATTCTAATAAATGATATATTTTGTAGTATTATTTAAGTGTCAAAATTAAGTAGGTGCATATAATTATTTTAACAAAATTTTTGAGATAGATTTTTTGACCTTCGGTGCTAGGAGGTTGTCTGAGAACTCAGATTTTCGTCAAATCAAGGCATGAAATTGTCGAAAAAGCGCAGTTTACGTGTGTAAATGAGCATTTTGAGACCATTTTTAACGCAGAGTTGGCGGAAAGATGAGTTTTCGGACAGTCTCCTAGGAGGCTGATTGCATAGAAGTTTATTCGGTCAGAGTCGTAGTGCCGAAGGGCGGAAAATATATCCAAAAATGTTAAAATAATGATGGTCACCTACTTATTCTCTAAAACAAGCAAAAAATAAAGGAAAATAAAGTCCATGAAAATCGGCGTTCCAAAAGAAATTCATGCAGGTGAAAATAGAGTGGCATTAACGCCTGAAACAGCTACACGTCTTCAAAAACTGGGTTATACAGTGACGATGCAAGCAGGTGCTGGAGAGGCTTCTCATTTTGCAGACTCAGCTTATCGAGATGCCGATGTGGCAATAATGGATGATGTGAAAAAATTATGGGATGATGCGGACATTATCATGAAAGTTCGTGCGCCAGAGTATCATCCTAATTTAAAATTGGATGAAACAGAATTGCTCCACCAAGGCTGTACCTTAATTAGTTTTATTTGGCCTGCACAAAATGAAGAACTATTAAAAAAATTGGCTGATCAAAAAGTCACTGTAATGGCAATGGACAGTGTGCCACGTATTTCGAGAGCGCAAAAATCTGATGCCTTGAGTTCGATGGCAAATATTGCAGGTTATCGAGCTGTCATTGAAGCCGCTAATCATTTCGGACGATTTTTTACGGGACAAGTCACTGCCGCAGGCAAAGTGCCACCTGCAAAATGTTTGATTATTGGTGCGGGCGTTGCGGGTCTTGCCGCTGTTGGTGCTGCGGGTTCATTGGGAGCCATTGTTAGGGCATTTGATACTCGGCCTGAAGTTAAAGAACAAATTGAAAGTTTGGGTGGCGAATTTTTAATGCTGGAATTTGAAGAAGATGGTTCAGGACAAGGTGGTTATGCAAAAACCATGAGTGATGAATTCATCAGAGCAGAAATGGCACTCTTTTTGGAACAAGCCAAAGAAGTAGATATCATCATTACCACCGCATTAATTCCTGGAAAACCTGCCCCCAAATTAATTACTAAAGAAATGGTTGAAGCCATGTCAAACGGTAGTGTGATTGTCGATTTGGCGGCAGAGCAGGGTGGTAACTGTGAATTAACTGAGCCAGGTGAAATTGTGACAAAAAATGGTGTAACCATTATTGGTCTGACCGATTTGCCAAGCCGATTACCCACCCAGTCAAGCCAGCTTTATGGAACAAATTTACGGCATTTATTGACAGATTTAACACCCGAAAAAGAGGGCGTGTTGAATGTTAACATGGAAGATGAAGTGATTCGGGGGGTCACCGTCATTAAAGAAGGTGAGATTACCTGGCCACCACCAGCCCCTAAATTATCGGCAGCACCCAAACAAAAGCCCGCAGAAACTAACCTTTCTGAACCAGTTGAAGAGGTAGCATCCAGTGGATTTTCAACATCTATCATCATGCTTGTTGGTATTTTGTCTATTTGGGGTGTAGGGGCTGTAGCTCCAGCTGATTTTTTACAACATTTTACCGTTTTTGTGCTGGCTTGTTTTGTCGGTTACATGGTGATATGGAATGTCAAACCTGCTTTACATACACCATTAATGAGTGTTACCAATGCAATCAGTGGCATTATTGTCATTGGATCATTATTGCAAATATCCAATTCAGATCCTGTGGTAATGGTGTTGGCTTTTATTGGGGTTTTGTTTGCAACAATCAATGTGGCAGGTGGTTTTTTAGTGACTCAGCGTATGCTGAAAATGTTTCAGAAATAGGGGATAGAAGATAATGACTGAAGGATTGATAATTACGGCATATATTATTGCCAGTATCTTTTTTATTCTTAGCTTGAGTGGTTTAAGTAATCAGGAAACTGCACGAAAAGGTAATGTTTATGGTATGACGGGGATGTTAATCGCGGTACTTGCAACCGTGATGGCAGTCGAAGTGACCAATTATCTTAACATTGTCATTGCCATGGGTGTTGGTGGTGCAATCGGTGCTTTCCTAGCTAAGCGAGTAGAAATGACAGGAATGCCAGAATTAGTGGCTATGTTGCATAGTTTTGTTGGGCTTGCCGCAGTATTGGTTGGTTATGCCAGCTATCTTGATCCAAGTTCCAAATTTGAAGGTGTTGAACAAACAATTCATGAAATTGAAATATTTTTGGGTATTTTAATTGGAGCGGTTACTTTTTCTGGTTCTATTGTTGCTTTCGGTAAACTAAAAGGAATCATGACCAGTAAACCTTTATTGTTACCTGGTAGACATTTTATTAATCTATCCATGTTAATTATTTGTATTGGTCTGGGGTATTTATTTGTCATTGCAGAGCATGGTGGTGGTTTAATGCCTTTGCTTGTTATGACGGTTATTGCTTTGGTCTTTGGTGCTCACATGGTACTGGCCATCGGTGGTGCTGATATGCCTGTTGTTGTTTCCATGTTGAATAGTTATTCTGGCTGGGCTGCTGCTGCAACAGGATTTATGCTTTCAAATGATTTACTCATCATTGTGGGGGCATTGGTGGGTAGCAGTGGTGCGATATTGAGCTACATCATGTGTCGAGCGATGAATCGTAAGTTTTTAGCTGTTATTGCTGGTGGTTTTGGTACGGCTCCTGGCACCTCTTCTTCTGACTCAGAAGAGCAACAAGGTGAAATTGTTGCCGTCACTGCGGAAGATACAGCGGAAATATTAAAAAATGCCAAAGACGTGATTATTGTTCCTGGTTATGGAATGGCTGTGGCTCAAGCTCAGTATCCAGTTTATGAAATGACCAAGAAATTACAAGCCCAAGGTGTGAATGTGAGATTTGCTATTCATCCTGTTGCGGGACGATTACCTGGTCATATGAATGTACTGTTGGCGGAAGCAAAAGTACCTTACGATATTGTTCTGGAAATGGATGAACTCAATGATGATTTTCCACAAACCGATGCGGTGCTGGTGATTGGCGCCAATGACATTGTCAATCCTGATGCTCAAGATAATCCAAATAGTCCAATTGCAGGTATGCCTGTATTGGAAGTTTGGAAAGCCAATCATGCAATTGTTATGAAACGAAGTATGGCAACAGGTTATGCGGGCGTCAGTAATCCACTATTTTTCAAAGAAAATTCAAGAATGTTATTTGGTGATGCGAAAGCAAGTATCGAAGCAATATTGAGTTATTTATAAATTAAAGGAACATATTGTTTATGGCTAAATCATGTCAAAGTTGTGGTATGCCCATGAAAAGAGATCCTGATGGTGGTGGTACAATGGCTGATGGTACTAAAAGTATAGAGTATTGTAGTCTTTGTTTTAAAAATGGAGAATTTTTGCAGGTTGGTTTGACCGCAACCGAAATGCAGGATTTTTGTATCGAAAAAATGACCGAATGTAAAGTGCCAAAATTTATTGCTTGGTTATTCACAAGAGGGATTCCCAAACTCAAAAGGTGGTCAAAATAGTTTAACAAACAATAAATAAACGACCCAAATTATGGAGAAATTATGTTCATCTTTTTTGTCACAAAAATTGGCGTGTAGTCGTCTACATAATTATTTTTGAGGCAAAGAAGACAGGCAAAAGCATTTTATGCTCTTTGGCTGAAAGTAAGGAGGGATGTTTATTTATTGCGCATCTCCTTATGTGGTCGTTCTGTTTGATTTTGTTACATAGAGTTCCTGCTGTCCTGCATTATCAATGATTTGGCTTTGGTGGCCTAAAGAATGACACGTCGCGGTTAATTCAGCAATCACCGAAAGGTCACCTGGGATCACTCTTAAGGTTTCAAATACCTCTATTTCATCCAATTCTTTTTTAAGTGCCAAAATATGCAGTGGACAAACAACATGTTTGATATGAGCAATCCTGACGTGTGGATAGGTTGAATTCATCATTATTAATTTTTTTTCATGGAGTCGTTTATTATAAGAAACATTGGAACGAGTAATCATTGCAGAATATTCGGAATAGGATTGTTCTGGGGCTTGACGATGACGCTTAGTTCGGGCCGTTGCTTTAGGTGTGCTACACATGGCTTTACTCTTTGAATTAATTCTTACATGGTGATGGCTTGTATTATTGATTAATGACTATTGTCATTGTTACAGTTAATTTATTGAAAATAATTCTATTGTGTAGTGGTTGTGTCTGATTTATTGCATGTCCCTTATTTCAATTCTTTGTCTAATATTTCTGAAAATTCAATTTTTGGTACAGCATGATAACCACAGCCTGGTAGTAATTCTCCTCCATCACGAATCATTTCTGGTTCTGGGTATTTAGCACAAATAGTTGGTCTATTGTCATGGATGGTACATAAATTATCGTTACCTAATTTTGAACATTTGAAATAATAATAGCCAAATATTGAGTCTTTATGGTGAGGCTCAAAAATGTGATACAGGGGAATTTGTTCAACAAGTTTTTTGAATGCCCACTTGGTTTTTATTGGCTTGTCATATTTGTCCACTAGAATAATATTTTGACAACATTTGCCACGACGAAGACATTCTCCTATGATTTTGGGTAGGGGCGTTGGTTTAAAAAATAATTTTATTTTTTTGAATAATGTCATTCAGCGTAAAATACTCACGGGTTTTATTTTCAAATAATGATGTGTTGCTGAAATTCCCGTTAGTACACTGACCAATATCAATAACATCGTATTTAATAATAACGGCTGCCAATAAAAAACAAGATGGTTGTCAAAAATAAAATAAGACAGCAGTATTGATACAATGACACTTAATAATCCTCCTGTTAATACCGCCATTCCACCTAATATGACAAACTCTATCAAAGCAATTTGACGAATTTGAGAAAACTGACATCCCAAAACTTTTAGTAAAGTAAAATCATATTGGCGTTGTTGAGCCTGAAAGCGAGAAATAAAAAATAAAACACAGAAGCCCGCAATTAAAGCCACCCAAGCCATCAAAATAATGGCGTTATTCATTTGTTTGGAGATGTTTAATATGCGGTCAACAATCTGATCCACATCAATGATAGAAATATTTGAAAATTGTTTAACAATGGCATTTTGTACCTTCATTTTTTCATTAAAGAGTAATTTTGGGATGGCGGCAATGTAGGTTTTTGGTGCATCATCCAGTACGCCTTGTTGGAATTTGACATAAAAATTGGGGTGAAAACTACTCCAGCGAACACGACGAATATTAAGTACACGACTTTTAATCTCAACTCCAAATACATCAAAACTTAAGGTGCTTCCAACGGTTACACCCAATTGTTTGGCAAAAGATGATTCGATTGAAATTAAAGGCAATTTTTTTGAATCCCAATCATAAATGGCTGACAATGCGTCACCCTCGATGATTTGTTCTGATGGTACTAAACTGGCTCTGGTTGTAATATTATAAATACGGTTTTGCATGCGACCAAACTGCTGCTGTTCACGCGTTTGATGGTTTTTAAGTTGAGTTTTAGTTGATATTTTTTCACCATTGATAGCAACCAGTCTTGTCTGAATCATCGAAGAAACATAATTGAGTTTTGTCGGCTGTGTTTGCATAAAAGTTTTAAGTAATGGTAATTGTTCTTGTTGAATGTCAAATAAAAATAAGCTTGGCAATTGACTTTCTTGCGGGTTATTTAGTTGATTTTCCATCATTTTATAGATTTGAGGTACTAGGTTTATTAACACACCACCTAACCCCAAAGCTAAAAAACAAGTCAAGGTTGAAATGCGTAAACGACTTAAATTCAATAGTGCCATTTGGGTCTCAAAGCCACATTTCAATCGAATGGAATTTAAAAATGAAAGCAATATCATCGCTATTAGGATTAAAATGGCAATGGTAAAACTTAAAGCAATCACAAATAGACTGCCGACAAAGATTGATTGTGCCTGCCAACAGGCCAGTACAAAATAAAAAATAATGACAGGGAAATAATTTAGCCATTGTTTTTTATGGCCTGGTAAATCATCTTCTCCATGAAATAATACGGCTGGGCGTAATTGATAAATTTGTAGTAATTGTGGCAAACAAAATAAAATGCCACCCACAATGACAACCAGACTGCTTAATACAATACTGCTCAATGAAACAGATAAAGTGACTTCTTGACTAACCAGACTGCCACTCACGGCAGGAATCAAAGGCAGTAATAGCAAGCTTAAAAGACTGGCTATGACAGAGGCAATTAAGCCGAGCAAGACAAATTTAGTCAAGTGCATCAGCACGACTTTGCCATGATTCATTCCCAGACTTAACAGGATGGCAATTTCTTTCAATTGCTTATCCAGTAAGCTACGAAACAAATAAGTGGCTCCAACACCCGATAAAAATAAAGCAATTAAAGAGACCAATGCCAAATAATCATTAAGATAGCTTAATAAACGATTCAAACCTTGACTGGATTGATGGTGTGTCGTTATTTTTATTTTAGATTCTTGATTGAATTGAGATTCAATTTTTTTCTTTAAAAGTTCCAGACTTTTTTTATTTTCATTTAATTGATATTGATAGCTGTAATGAATGCGACTGCCAACTTTAATTAACTCAGTGGCATCCAGTTGTTGCAACCCAATAATAACTTTTGGAGCTATAGAAAAACCAATGGCAGAAGAAGAAGGGTCATGATCTATCACGTCATTGATGTTGAAATTTTGTTGACCTATTTTTAAGCTTTCTCCCACTTGTAAATTTAACAGATTCATTAGTTCGGGGGAAACCCAGGCAGAATTTTCATGTAAAACATTCTTTTTGGTGGATTGTACTATTTTGTCGTGATGACTTAATTTTAATACACCGTAGAGAGGGAATTTCTCATCAATAGCACGAACTTGAACCAATCGACTGGTGGCATTGGCCACTGCCATGGTAAATAAAGAGACTTCTTTGTTTGAAACTGTATTAGACGGTAAAATATTGTTTATGATTGACAATTCTGCATCATTCAATGGCCGATGAGTTTTGATGATTAAATCCCCACCAGCAATTTGTTTTGATCGATTGGATAGATGAGAATCAATTGCCTGATCAAAACTATTAACGGTTAAAAACCCAACCATTCCCAGTGCCAAATTAACGACAAAAAATAGGCTGAAAGCTCGTTGTTGGATAATTTCTTTGACAGCTAGAGTTATCCATAATGGCCATTTAGATATTTGTTGATTCATTCAAAACAACCATTTTTTAACAAAAGTTGACGATCACATAAAGTCGCCAGCGATGGGTTATGTGTTACTAATACCAATGTCATTTGATGTTCTTTCACCAAATCAAATACCAATTGCATGACTTGATCGCCTGTTTGAATGTCTAAATTCCCACTGGGTTCATCGGCTAATAAGAGAGGTGGGTTGTTGATAATCGCTCTGGCAATCGCTACTCGTTGTTTCTCACCGCCACTCAATTGTGATGGATAATGGTCTGCTCTTTGTGACAAGCCAACTCGGGTTAATAACTGTCTGGCTGTTTCAAGATCAACGGCTGACCCACTAATTTGGCATGGTAAAATAATATTTTCCAATGCGGTTAAATGTGAAATTAAATGAAATTGTTGAAATATAATGCCCAGATAATTTGACCTCCATTGGGTTAATTGTTTTTCTGACATCTTATCAATCGCTTGATCCGCTACTTTGATGCTACCTTCATCTGCTATATCTAAGCCAGCCAGTAAAGCCAGTAATGTTGATTTACCACTGCCAGAAGGGCCTGTAATTGCGACACTTTCTCCTTTTTTTACCGACAAAGATAATGAGGATAAAACAGGTATTTTTTTTGTATGAAGACTAAAGGACTTGCTGATTTTATTTAATTGAAGCATTTAATGATTCCTAGGAAATATTTTGGGATTATACTCAAGATTGGGCTAGAATTGAAATGATACAATGACAGGATAAATGATAATGGATAATAATTTAGCTAGAAAACACTATAAAGTGGTATTCCGTGGAGAAATTCAAACAGGAAAAGATCCTTTTATTGTTAAAGAGAAATTATCTGAACTTTATCAAAACGATATGGATACCGTGGATCGTTTGTTTGGTGAAAAAACCATTATTTTAAGTTCCAACATGAATTTGTTTGATGCAGAAAAATATTGGGTTGTTATCAATGATATCGGTGCAGTTTGTGGCATTGAAGAAATGGAAGAAAATGCCCCTGTATTAGATGATGAAGAAGAAATGCATGTTGACGATTATGCCGTTTCAAACTTTATTGCGTCTCTGGAAACAAACTTCACGCCAGAAGAAATTTTAAAACATAATATTCGTACAAAATCACCTTTGCAGGCGTATCAAACCATTGAGCAGCCTGATTCTCCGTTAACGCCTAAAAAAACACCAGAATACAATGTGCCTAAGCTTGCTGAATCCAATAAAAATATGGTTGATTCAGTCAATAATGAGCGGGTTATAATTCAGTCGTCCATTACCTATGAATTGTATGAAAAAATTGGCAGTGGCGGTATGGGGGAGGTTTTTAAGGCAAAACTTTATACCAATATTGGCACCAGTGAAACGGTTGTCATTAAAAAAATAAAAAGTGATTTTGTCAATAAAATTAAAGACGATGCTGTTAAAGATTATTTATTAGATAATTTTAAAAGAGAAACATCGATTTTGTCTGAACTTAATGGACATCCTAATATTGTGGGATTTAGAGGAGCAGACTGTTCTTCATTAAGTGGTGATGGTTCAAAAGAATTAATATTTGTGATGGAATATGTGGACGGTTTTGATCTGAACCGACTGATGAGACTGCATAATATTAGTACCCCTAATATTATTAAGGGTAATGCACTTAAATTACCCGATAACTTATTTGGGTTCATTCTATTCAAGATTGCCAATGCACTGGATTATGCCCATACTTTTGATTTTTCTGATGGTCAGCAAGGCATTATTCATCTTGATATTTCACCAGGTAATATTTTAATCAATTCATCACTGGGTTTAATAAAATTATCGGACTTTGGGATATCGTCTTCGGTTGATGAGTTTAGTCAAAATCGTGGGAATAACCAAATCTTATCGGGCAAGCCTTATTACGTCAGTCCTGAAGTGATCGATAACCAAAAAGTTGATTTTTCAACTGATTTTTACAGTTTAGGTATTACCATGTATCAATTGGCGACAGGAATATGTCCCAATATGATTTTTAATTTTAAAGCCAGTAGTCAACAAGAATTACGGGATCAAATCAGGGCGCATCAACAACAGGAAATTATTCCTCCACATAAGATTGTCAGGGGATTCAGTGAGGAATTATCTGAAATTATCTTGTCACTCATTCAGGATAACCCTGAAAATAGAATTTCCAGCGCTAATCAACTCCGAGACTTGGTGGGGCATTGTATTTATGATACTGGTTATGGACCCACAGACAGTTCATTCGCCAAGTATTTGAGTAAAATTCAGCTGTTAAAGATAAAAGACAAAGAAATAACCAAATTATTGAAGATATTTGGCTCAGATATGGAACCACTTAAACATTATCATGATGTCGTTAAAAAGTTTTCTCGAGAGATTAATCCTTGCCGAAAATCTTGATCCATCTATTACTTAGGCAACTCGCAATAAATAAACTACCCGTCTTACTTGCTCTTTTGTCCGTCTTCTTTGCCACAAAAATAGTTGTGTAGAGCGACTACACGCCTATTTTTGTAACAAAAAAGACAAACAAAATTTCTGCGCAATATGGGTAGTTTATTTAT
>Ga0233443_1001097_pt1 | contig 25015 bp, 31 predicted proteins | sample SI_123_September_2_FD_182784 | JGI IMG/M metagenome (GOLD analysis project Ga0233443, IMG submission 182784) | Seawater microbial communities from Saanich Inlet, British Columbia, Canada - SI_123_September2016_200_MG | ecosystem: Environmental > Aquatic > Marine > Inlet | place: Canada: British...
GGATCAAACTTATTAAAAAAATAAAATGATGGAAAAAACATTAGAAAAAAGAAAAAATCTAATAAATGTGTCTAAAAATTCTCAGATAAGGGTAGATTGGCAAGACTATCCAGAAAATAGAACATTAGAAACAACTAATAGGGTTAAAACATATTTCTCAGAAAAATATAACATACCTAAGACATCGATTAAGTTAAACTTCATGCCCATACTTAAAAATAACGCTGGTAAGGTTGTGGATTTAAGTGATGGGTTAATTGATAATATAATGGATAGTGCCTACCAGAGAAGTCTATTCTCTGAATGGTTAAAATTAAATGAGGTTTCTGTAGATTTTGATAGGTTGTGTAGGTTAGATGAAAAAGTCGATGAGATATTAATTAATAGGGAAGAAGAAGATATAAGATATCGTAGATGGAGTATTAAAAATTTATGGTTAGATAATTTTTTATCTTTTGGTAATGGTAATAATGTAGACTACCAAAACTTATTGGGTTTAACTATTGTAAACTCACAACCAGAAAATCAAGGTGGGAAAACTATTTTCACAATAGACGCTCTATTATTTTTATTCTTTGGTAAAACGACAAAAACAGATGTCACTTCAGAGGTATTCAATATGTTTACGGACGAGGACGATGTAGTTGTAGGTGGTCAGATAGATATAGATGGTGAAGAGTATGTAATTGAAAGGAAGTTAAATAGAAAGTTATCAAAAGGAGGTGAATATAAAGTATCGTCATCACTAGAATTCCATCGTATATTATCTGATGGGTCTAAAGAAAATTTAGAAGGTGAACAAAGAAGGGAAACTGATAAATTAATAACTGAAACTATAGGATCATACGATGATTTTATGTTAACTATAGTTGCCACAGCTAAAAACCTAGAGGACTTAATAGAAACAAAACCAACACAAAGAGGAAGACTATTGACAAAATTTATTGGTTTAGAGGTAATAGAGAAAAAAGAAGCGATAAATAAAACTTTAACGTCTGACTTTAAAAGTAAGATGAAATCAAATGTTTATAACACTAAACAATTGGAATTGGATAATGAAGATTATGGTAAAATTATTAGTGACAATAGAATAGATATTAAATCTAAAGAAAAATCATTGAAGGGTACAGATAAAAAGATATCAGAGGCTATAGACAAAAAAGATGATTTATTAGGTAAAAGATATTCTATCGATGCTGAAATTAAAAAAGTTAATCCAGACACACTTAAAAAAGAAATTGAAGGTTTGACAAAAACAGGTGTTGAATTAAAAGAAAAATTAAGTAACATCGTTGGTGAGATAAAAAATATATCTAAGTTTTCATATGATGAAGACACACATGAAGAATTACGTGATCAAGAAAAAGAAGTTCTTTTATTAGAAAATGGTTATGAATCTGAAATAAAGTCGATAGAAAAAACTATAAAAGATTTAAAAGAAGGTGAAATTTGCCCCACATGTAAAAAATCATTAGAAGATGTTGACCATAGTGGGGAGATAAAAGATACTGAGAAGTTACTTAAAGAAAAAAATAAAGAACTTAAAAAAGTTACTTCTAACCTAAAAAAAATTATTATTAAATTAGGGGATATAAGTAAGGAGAAAAAAAACTCTGACATATTCGATAGATTAAGTTTATCTAAGGATAAGACTGAAATAGAGATTGATAGGATGAGGGTCGACTATAGGGAGAAGTCTTCTTTATTAAAGGATTATGTAAGAAATGTTGACTTTATAGAAGAAAATAGAAAATTAGAGAGTAAAATATTAGGTTATACACAACTATTAGAAACTTTAAACGTTAGTAGAGATAGATTAAGAACTGAAATACAGGATTTGAATAATGATATCACATTAAAAGAAACTAATATTACGGATAATCAAAAAATTATTGAACAAATATTAAAAGAGGAAGAAGTGCTTAAAATATTTGAGGTTTATAATAGGATGATTGGAAAAAATGGTATATCTAAATTGGTGTTATCATCAGTAATACCTATTATTAACTACGAGTTGACAAGGTTATTAGATGAGGTGTGTGATTTTGAAGTACAATTAGAGATTAGTAGTAAAAATGAGGTTGAGTTTGTATTGATAAAAAACAACAAAATAAAGAAACTTAAGTCTGGGTCTGGATTAGAAACAACTTTAGCGTCTTTAGCTTTAAGGTGTGTATTGGGTAGAGTATCTACATTACCAAAACCTAATGTGATAGTATTTGACGAGGTATTGGGTAAGGTGGCTAACACTAATTTAGACTATGTGAAAGTGTTTTTTGATAAGATTAAAAAGATGTATGAGACTATTTTATTGATAAGTCATAACCCAATAATACAAGAATGGGGTGACAAAATTATCACAGTTGAGAAAAATAATGACATTTCTTCATTGCAAATCAAATAAAATGGTGTATATTTGTCAAAATAAAGATTTAGTATAGTATTTGTTAATATTTATATAGAAAGAAAATTATGAGAGAACCTTATTTAAAAAATTACTGTATTATAGGATTAGGTAAAGTAACTGAAGTTAAAGAAGATTTAAAAGCGATATCTGAAGATAGTATTAATTTTGTTAGTGGAGATGGTTTAATTATTGCCACATTTGCTAGCGCATTCCATATCGGTGAAATAGAAGTTATATTAAAAACTAATGATAGGTCGTATATCCTTTTTGAAATGACACCTGGATTCTTTTCTGCAAATATAGAAAACAAAGAATATCAGGATGCCCTATTTGGGTCTATTATTACTAACGGAAACCCCCTCTCCAAAATGGAGGACGCATTAAATAAAATAAGAGAGGGTATTAAAGATGGTAATATGGATGGTATGGGATCATTTATGGATGAAGATTTGTATGTTGAAAAGACTGATGAGGAATTATTAGAAGAGGCGATTGAAAACGAAGATTACGAAAAGGCAGCTAAATTAAGAGATAAAATAAACAAATAATATATGGTAAATTTCATTAATAATAAAGAAGATGGTATGGGTATCTACATGAAAGATGTTCGTAAAACCGATTTAATAACCGCAGAAAAAGAGGTAGAACTTGCTAAAAGGATTGCAGAAGGTGATGATAGGGCATTAAATGAATTGGTAAGTGCGAATCTAAGGTTTGTAATTAAAATTGCAAAAAGATACCAAAATCAGGGTGTACCAATTGCAGACTTAATATCAGAAGGTAATTACGGTTTGATTACAGCCGCAAAAAAGTTCGACCACACAAAGGGTTTTAGATTTATAACATACGCTATATGGTGGATTAAACAATGTATAATACAGTCATTGAATGATGATTCTAGAACTGTTAGATTACCTGGTAATATGATAAATAAATTGTCTAAAATTCGTAAAGAAGTTGCCACATTTGAGAAGGATAACCAGAGAGACCCAACTAATTTTGAGGTACCTCAAGTTATTGTACCATCTTGCACATCGTTAAATAAACCAATAAATGAAGATGGTGATGAATTGGGGAACCTTATAGAAAATAACATATTCGATAGACCAGATATTATTAAGGGTGAAGAGACTAATGTTAAGAATAGTGGATTACATAATGCAATGAAAAGTCTTTCTGAAAGAGAGGTTGAGATAATAAATTGTTATTTTGGTATCACTGGTGAACCTATGACATTAGAACTTATCGGTGAGGAGTTTGGGTTAACTAAGGAGAGAATTCGTCAGATAAAGGAGTCTGCGATAAGGAAAATCAGGAACAATGTTGCGAATATTATCTAATAGGTATTAATTTTAAAGGTTGGTTAAAAGATAAGAGAGGGTAGTACCCTCTTTTTTAATGTTTACTATTTAGTAAAAATTATTATAATTTATAGATATTTATATAAAAACAAAAATTATGAAAAAAATGTTAGAGTTTATTGATAAATGGGGATTTAGAATGGTATTCCCTTTAATATTAATCATGTTTTTAAAAACATGTAGTACCAACACGAGAATAGAAAAGGTGAATAAAGATTTAGTGGTTAAAATGGAAAAATTAAATAAAGATTTAGTATTTAAAACACAAAAATTAGATAGTTTAATAAACATTTCTAATTCTATACCATTTATTCTTAAAGAAGATATGATTTTTTTAATAAAAAATACACCTAACTGGAAGACGTTAGAGTTGGAAGAGTTATCTGATAAAGAAAGAATTCCGATTAATAAATTAAAAAATGATGAAGAACAGTAGGGGGATGGTAAAAGATATGAAACCAAAAAAAGTACTAAAGATATTAAAAAAGGGTAACAAAAGATTTGTTAAGAACCTTTCACTAAATAGGGATTTATTAAAAGAGGCTAAATCCACAAGTGAAAGTCAATCTCCTATAGCAGTAGTACTTAGTTGTCTTGACTCCAGAAGTTCGGCAGAAGTAATATTTGATCAAGGTATTGGGGATGTATTTTCTGCTAGGGTTGCGGGTAATATTGTTAATGATGATATTCTAGGTAGTATGGAATTTGCTTGTTACCTATCTACAGCTAAAGTAATTGTCGTATTAGGACACACCAATTGCGGTGCAGTTCATGGGGCGTGTGACGGTGCTAAGTTAGGTCATTTAACTAATCTTTTAGAGAAAATAAAAGTGGCAGTCGATTTAGTTAAGAAACCTAAAAACCCCGATGATAGGAATTCAGGTAATTTAGAGTTTGTTGATAAGGTAACCATAGAAAATGTTAAACTTACAATGGAAAATATTAGAAAAAACAGTACCATACTAGCCAAATTGGAGAAGTATGGTGAAATAATGATTGTGGGTGGTATCCATAACTTATCAGATGGTACAATAAAATATTTATAAAATATATTGAAGTATGAAAGGAATTTTTAAATGGATAAAAAATAACCCTAATAGGTTTATGTTTCTCATCCCTATATTGTTAGTTGCTGCCATATCGATATCTCATGTTGTCACTTGGTACGATATAGCCAACCCTATAAATTGGGCAATATACTTATCTATAGCGATTGAAATTGGAGCTATGACGGCATTAGTTGCTGCGACAAATCAGATTAAAGGTAGTGTTTGGTTTATGTTTGGTTTAGTTACCTTCATACAGATGGTGGGTAATATTTTTTACTCTTATACGGAAATTGATGAGACAGGGGAATTATTTCTTTCTTGGGTTGAGTTAACTGGGCCAATATGGGAATCATTAGGTACAGAATTAACTGACACTGTTGGATTAAAAAGATACTTAGCGTATCTAGAAGGTGGGTTACTACCAATCATATCACTAACGTCATTACATTTCTTTGTTAAATATGAGAAAAAAGAAGTGGAGGGTGTAACCGATAAAGAGGGGTATTTTAATTCACGTAATAAACATATAGAAAAGGTAGTTTCAGATAATGAGGGTGAGGATATAATAATTACTGATGGTGGGTCGGAGAATATTACACCACCGTATATCTCAGAAGATGTTCATCAACCACCTATGGAGGATGAAATAACTACCACCACCGTAACAGATGAAGTTAAAGAATCGTTTCCGACACCAGTTAATGATCAAATAACCATAAAGAACCTTAAGGTGGAACCTACTATCGATGAGATATCAGAAAGAATGGACAATAGAATGGGGAATTACATTAATGACGAAAATGTGGTACAATTAGAAGATAAACCCCCATTAGAAGTAATAGAAGAACAACCAGAAGATAAACCCACAGAAGAAATAGAAGAACAAATTATGGATAGAGATATAGTTAAACAACCCCTAAAACCATCTAAAACTAAAATAAGTAGAATAGATTAATGGTTATTGATCAAGAAACATATAAATTACCAGACACCAACTACTATTCTGTAGAATTTAAGAAAAGACAAATCGTATTGGGAAATAGTTTTTCCGAATCACATAAACATATAAAGGGTTGGTTAAATAGAATAGGTGGTGATTATAAAAAAACATCTATGTTTACTATAGATAGAAAAGGAGTTATCTTCCGACACTTTACCCCCGACAAATATTCTGATTTTACAAATAATAAATCAGTGGATAAAAAAATAATATCTATAACTATAGAGAATCAAGGTTGGTTACAAAAAGATTTAGTAAAAGATACGTATTTTGATTGGGTTGGTAATATTTATAAGAGAAAGGTAAAAGTAATTGAGAAGAGATGGAGAGGGTTTAATTATTGGGACCCATATACCCCCAAACAGTTAAAGTCTTGTGTGGAGTTAATTGAATATCTTTGTGAAGAGTATGATATCCCTAAAAAATGTGTTGGTCACAATACTTATATAGATGGGGTTGAATTTTTTGAGGGTATTGTTTATAAAAGTAATTACTATAAAGAAAGTACTGATTTAAGCCCAGCTTGGGATTATAAAAAAATGAAAAATAAATTAGAAAATAAAAAATAAATATATGAGTCAACACGATGAAACAAAACGAATGTTAGGATTGATTAGAGAATCAATTACTAAAAAAACTGACACCACTAAAAAAATGTTAAGGGAACAAGTAGAACCCGCAACAGAAAATAAAGAATTAGACCCTGCTGAATTATCTGAAGAAGAGAAAAAATTTAGAGATACTGTTTCACCCAGATCAAGTTTTAATTCTTTTAAATTATACCCTAAAGCACAAAATGTGGAATTTAGTGGTGAATTTACTGATAGTAAAATAGAATGGTTTTTCTCATTAGATGATAGTAGAGGTGTTTATATTACAGGAACATTCATTCAGTTAAATGATGATGTACTAAAACAAATCCAGAAACTAGTTGCTTATTATGAAACTTGGTCAAATGAATGGGCAAACAGAATAGCTGAAGAATATAGAAATGATGTTGTTGATGATGAAAACGCTGAAGATGGTCCAGAAAGTATGGAGTCTACTGAATTTGGTGAAGAAGAGTTTGGGTCAGGTAGTATGGAAGATGAACCCATTGAAGATGTTTAAATCTAAAATAGATATAAAAACTATTTTCATATTGGTATTGGGTGCTGCCGTAATTTTATTATTATTATTTAGACCATCTAAGGATATCAACACACACGAAGAAGAATTATTAAATTTAGAAACGCGGAATAAATTATTGTTGCAAGATAATGATAGTTTATCTTCTATTAATAATAAATTAATAGAAGATGTGGTTATTTTAGAAGAAGATGTTGAGGAAATAAATATTAAATTAGAAGATTCGAGTAAAGAAATAGATAAATTAAAAAAGAAGAAAAATGAAATACCATCTAACGTTATTATTATGGATGCTAATGACGTTACCTATAATATCGCAGACTATCTCGAAAGGAGAAATTAAAACCACTGTTAACGATAAAGGTGACACACTAGTTATTATGAATTTAGAGGACGCTAAATTTATACTTAGTGATTTATTAGAATATGAAGTTACTGATAGTTTATTAAATATATATGTTGAAAGGGATAGTTTAAATACGGAAAAAATAACCCTTAAAGACGGTATAATAGAAAAATTGAATTTACAAAATTCTAATTGTAAAGAAATGGTAACTAATTTAGAAGAAATTATTTCTAATAAGGATAGTGAAATAGTTTTAAAGGATGACACCATTAAACAACAAAAAAAAGAAATTAAAAAACAAAAGTTTTTAAAATTTTTAGGTTTAGCTGGGTCAGTTATATTACCCATTTTAACTTTATTGACATTACTATAGTTTTTTATTAAAATCTTAATATTTATATAGTATATGGATAATAAAAGACTTAAACAAATTATTTCAGAATCTTTAACTAAAACTGACGAAGCCAATATTGGTGTTATGATCAGAAAAGAAATTAAGGATGCTTTTGGTAGTGACCTTGAGAAAAAAGTCTTAAAAATATTAGAAAAAGAACTTAAAGGTACAAAGTTTAGAAAAAAAATAGTAGACATTAATAAAGATGTCCTTGTCCAATTACATAAAGAATTGTGGATGAGAAGACAATTTTGGTTAACAGCGTTAAAATGATGAATAGAGAAAAAATGGAAGCCGATTATGGTAAAACAAGAGATGTTATTATTTCTTGTGGTAATTGGGAACAATTAAAGGTAGGTGTAAGGATGTTCAACCAGTTAAACATATTACATGATATACCAGAAAAAGACTTAAATAAGTTAGAGAATTTAATTGGGTTGATGAGAATGAAATGTAATGGTGATGAAGTTAGTGAGGACACATCTAAGATTGGTAAAGAATTTAGGAAATATGCGGGACAAGCAGGGTTAAATGATATTGTATTTTCAGAAGAAGAACAATTTGTTGGTGGTGAAGCTGATAATATGACACCAGAAGATTTGGCTAAAAAACATGATGTAGACATAAAGGACATTAAAAAGGAAATGGGTATAGGAACCCAGATAGAAATGGAACACACCGATTCAGAAGAAGAGGCTAAAGAAATCGCAATGGATCATATTGCAGAATATAGAGATTATTATAGTAATGAAAATTTTGGTATTATCGCAATAGAAAAATCTAGAGGTGAAGGTAGAAAAACTATAAGAATTTCTAAATCTGATATGGAAAAATTACATAAAGACGGTAAATCAGAAATAGATGGTTATTCATTATCGTATTCTGAAGATATGGATGAAGCCACATCCGCTGGTGCGTCTAGTGGTTCATATGTAGGGGCGTTAGGTAGACCGATTACAAGAACATTTAAAAAGAGTGAATTACCTGTTTCAGTTAATGGGATGAACAAACCAATAGGTAAAATGTTTTCATTTAATGAAGATAAAGAGATTTTGGAAGAAGATGACTTAGATGAGGCAACAACTGTTGCGGGTGTAGGTGGTGTTTATGATACACCTGGGTTTGCAGCTAGTAAATTTATGGGGACTGCAGGTAAAAAAGGTAAAGCACCTGTTAAGAAGAAACAACCTAGTTTAGATTATTTGGGGTATCAGAAAGTTAGGGTTAAGGATAAGTGTAAAAAGTTTCCTTATTGTAATCAAAGCCCTGAAGCAATAGAATTTTACAATGAAAGTAGGGTTTTAAAGACAGTAAAAAAGTCTAATTTAAAAATAAAAAAGTAACATTATCTAATTTTTAGATATTTATAAATAAAACTAAGATGGAAAAGAAATTTTTAACTAAAAAAACAAAAGTAATCATTAGAGAAGAAGAAGAACCTAATGGGTTGAAAGTTGCCAATAGAGTAAGAAAAGAAAGTGGTACATTTAATAGTGACGCTTTAAAAACTTTTGATAAAAAAATAAGTAACTATTATGACTTTGATAGTGAAGAATTTATTGAACCGAAGGTGGATAGGTCACAAGACGAAACTGAACCATGGGACATTTACGATACAGAAGCTTTAGGTGCTGGTAAAATGTATGGGTTAAAATATGATAATGAAGATACTGACGTATACGATTCATTTGAAGAGAGAAATGATGAATTAAATGATACATCGGAATATGATGACTTATTTGGTACACATGATGGTTTTGGTGAAACAAAAGATAAAAATGACACATATGAAAGATTAAAAGATGCGTCTAAAAAGTATAAAGAATATAAGTATGACTTACCAACGGAATACCAAAAAACTCCAAGGGTAAGAGTAACAAAAGGTGTAAACGAAAACAAAATGAAAAGATTAAACTTTAAACAAGAATTCGAAAACGAATATGAAATGAAACAATTAATTCCAGAAAACTATAAAGTTGATGGTCATACATTTCTAATGGCAGATGGTAATCAAACCTTTAAAGTAAGATGGGATCAATCTATAAGTGAAGGTACTATTCTTAATTCTAAGAATAAATCTCAAATCAATGAAGATACGGATAAAATGAAAAAACTATTCAATTACAAACATTCAGACTCAATGGGTAAGTCTACTGATTACACTGAAGAAACCAAATTATTTAAAACTCTATTTGAATCTGTTAAGGATAAAAAAGTATTGTAAATAATTTATTATAAGGTGAGTTTATCTCACCTTTTTTGTTTTATATAATATTTATATTATATGAGTTTGAATTTCCAAAACATTTTAACAGAGTCTATAGTAGATGATTTAAAAATATCTAAATTAGATAAGGTTGCATTAAAGGTTTTTAATATAATTAAAGACGATAAGTTTTATTACCCTAATCGGACGAAGGCGTGGGATATGACAGATGGTCAGCGTATTGTTAAAGCTTCTGAAATGTTAAAAATAAGCGATTACAATTATCTATATAGTATCTACGATTTCTATATGACTTATGGTCATGTATTATTTCAAGATATACCAAAAGAGATACCAAAAAAAGTAGTACCATTTGACCCAGATTATGAACACATTTTAGGTGCAAAACTAATAAAATATTATTACGATAACTATAATGGTAGAATACTATTTTCAAACGAAACTGGAGATTTTGAATGTAGTGTAATTTCAGGTGACATAAATGAGGCAATAATGGAAGAGATGTACTCTGTTGAGATTAGAAATTATACCCTACATACTTCTATATTTGTAAACATGTTCCCAAGTAAAAGGGAACCAAATAAATTAGGGTGTGATTATTTATCTATGAGTGATGAATTAAGTGAATTCATTCCTATATATAGAGAAACTGACGAAGAGGGTTACGAAGAACTAGTTGCCACCAAATATTTAGATATTGATTTCCCTAAAGATATGAGTGATGGGTCGTTAAAAAAATATTTTGATGATATAAACAAATCGGTAATAGAAGAAATGATAATACCTAATAATGATTTAATGTTAGAATATTTTAACGACTATGAAGGTTAAAAATAAAAAGATATGTTATTAAAAAAAGGAGATAGTGGTTCAAGTGTAAAAGAGTTACAAACGTTATTAGATGATAATGGTTTTTGGACATACTACACAATTACAGATTACTTTGGGAGTGTAACTGAAACCGCAGTTAAGAATTTCCAAACAGATAAAAAAATAACAGTAGATGGTTTAGTGGGTGATACAACTTATAGTTATCTAGTGGACGGTGTAAGAGATACTATTATGTTAAAAAAAGGAGATACAGGTACAAAAGTAAAAGAAGTACAACAGATGTTGGGGATTGATGATGACGGTATATTTGGGTCTGGTACAGAATCATCAGTAAAGAAGTTCCAATCAGACAAAGGATTAATAACAGATGGTGTTGTGGGTCCAAAAACATATGAAACATTGGTAAACGCCACTATGGGTACTAATTTTAACAATGATGAGGATATCGATACAGATAGAACTGACTTTGATGACTCTGACGATAGAGATGATAAGTTAAATTATTTAGGTTCTTATACCACAGAAGATGGTTTAGAAATAGATAAAGCTTATTTAGATGGTAATGAATATGTTAAAGATTATGGTGAGATACAGCCAGAGAATTTCTTTATACATCACACCGCAGGGTGGAACAATCCTTATAATACCATTAATAGTTGGAATAGAGACGATAGAGGACGTGTGGCGACACAGTATTGTATTGGTGGGACAAGTGTTAAGGTAGGTAGTTATGGTGACGATAAATACAACGGACAAGTTGTGGAGTGTTTCCCTGATAACTATATCGGTTGGCACTTAGGTAAGGTTGGAAATTTTGATATGTCTAAGTATTCTTCGGCAGTTGAAATTAATAACTTTGGTTATGTAACTAAGAAGAATGGTAAGTATTATAATTATGTTAATGCTGAGGTACCTGAAAGTATGGTATGTGACTTAGGGTATGAATTTAAAGGGTATCAATATTGGCACGATTATACTGATGAACAAATAGAAAGTTTAAGGTTATTAATAAAACATGCAAAAAGAATATACCCTGACATTGATATGACTGCAGGGTTACCACAGTTATTAAAAGATGGGATTCATCCTAAAGATGCTTTTGGTTTTAATGACGATGCCTATTATGGTAGGGTAAAAGGTTTGTGGACACATACGAATGTTCGCAAAGGTAAATATGACTGTTATCCTTGCCCAAAGTTAGTAGAAATGTTAAAAGGGTTGTAAAGTATTTATAAATGATATGAATGTTAGTATATTTTTAAAATGAATAGCTCTGAATTTATGGATTATATTACTACCCCATTAACGTATGAACAAATGCATCTGTTGTATAGGGCCAACAATATAAAGTATGAGAGGTGTAATCTTTACCATGACTTCATTATATCACTTAATAAAACAATTAATGACACATATCTAGGTTCAGAGTACATTACTAGTGAAAAAGAAATGGTACAACATTTTAAATGGTGTTTAGATAAGGTTATTGGCAACTTCATAGAAGAAAATATAGTTTTTGAGGACACTACAAAGGTAGAAGAATACTTTTATTTCTTTTATCATGAAATATTTTATAAATCTGGAGATAAAAAAAATAATTTAAGTAAATTAAATAGTTTAGCTTATCTATCATTCGATTACCATAGATTAAAATCTAGGTCCGATATTGATGTTTTAATTGAAGTTTATAAATTATTAGATAAAAGCTTGAATAAAAAGGTAAAAACATAGGTTTTACTATTTATTTTCTAAGTTAAATGTTCTATAGTTGTACATATGAATAATAAACTTAAGTTTTTGGAGATAATGTTGTCTGATTTAGTATCCGAAAGAGATACAAAGGAAATGGAGTTAAATAGGGTATTAAATGATGAAACACCCCCTATTATACATAGAAAAATTGACTTTGATAAATTATTAGGTGATATTACTATGACAAATAATAAAATAAAAACTTTAAGTGAATATATGGGTACCTTAATGGACCCGGAAATAAATAATAACAATAATAACAATGATTAAAATTAATTAAAATGGAATTGTACGAAGAATTAAAAAGTTTGATTGCGAATTTAGAAGAAGACGCTAGTAAATTTTACGAAAAAGGAAATAAGGCAGCTGGAACAAGAGTAAGAAAAAGTTGTCAAGACATTAAAAATTTGTGTCAAGATATCAGAGTAGATGTTTCTAGTAAAAAGAACACTGAAGTGGTAGCTTAAATTATAACGTTATGGATATACTTAATAGAGTATTATTATTACTTTTCATTTTATCAACCTTAAATATGTTAAGACATGGTTTCTTTTTATTAAGAAGTTTTAGGAGTGAAGAGAGATTCGTCTTAGAAAAAAATTCTTTACTTTATTTAGGTATATCCATATCTTATTTTTTAATGTCAATAATAAATGGAATAATTTTATAATATATGTTTCAAGAAAAATTAAATGAGTTGAGACCTTATGTAACAGGTATTAGATTCGTAAAAGATTTACCGGTTGTAGATGTAGTTCTACGTGATGGTTGGGATATGTTTGAATCTGAGACGGTTATTTATAAACCTAGTAACAACAATCAAAACTATTTTATGGTTCACCCTAAAAATCCGAAGGACTCTTTGGATATTGTTTTGAGTCATGTTGAACATGTTATAGATTTTAATGTAGAGAAGGAAAATAAACTTACGTTATTAAAGGCTAAGATAGAAGAACTAAAAATGTTATTTACAGATAAATCTTTAAACGATTTAGAAAATTTAAAATTTGTAGTTGAGTCTATTCCTGAGATAACCTTAAAGGATATACCTACGTCACCCTCCACTAGAGTGGTTAATGGGGTAGAACTCCCACCGACTAATCAAAATATGAATGGTTTGAAAAAAGAAAAAGAGGAAGTTTAATTCCTCTTTTTTTTATTCCTCTAGTTTTTCTTGTACTGTGTGAATTAACCAAGTTGATCCTGAAATTAAACAAGAATCTAAAAATATAGATATATACACATTTTCTAAACCATTTGAATAAAATGGTGAAAATTCGGTATACCCACTAAGTTGTGCACCTAAAGATAGGAAAAATCCCACCCACCAAGGAGTACACATCATACAAGTAAATAACTTCCCAAAAAAGCTGGGGTTATAGATTTCTGCGGTTTCTCTTAAACCACTAAATAATGATCCGAATACTATAATATTAGATATTGAGTAACCGACCAAGATAATTAATAATAATTCCATACTGTTTATTTTATTAAATTTTTTATGATATTTATTATTATAATAATAGTTAATATGAAAGTAATAGTAAATAGGAATCAGTATGAAAAAGTAATAAAGGAGGGTAGAGGATATTCTAAATCTGTTGAAAAATGGGGTGATTACGTTACGGATGAATTATTACCGATGATATTAAAACAAGATGTTGATGAGGATGTTTATTCATTGAAAAAACTATCTTTAAAATTAAAAGGAAAAGATTTTTACGAAAAGATACCGATAGATAGTATTATAGTAACGGTTATAATACAAGAAAGTGAAGATGATGAAGCGTCAGTAGATATGGGTTATAACCCATATAGAACTCAAATAATAGAAAATGAAGACGGTAGTTACAATATTATAGATGCTGAGTTTGACGTAATATTAACAATACCCAAAGAAAGAGAAACTATTAACTACCAAACATTACATTATTATGTTTCTTCATTCTTTTCACATGAGTTTATGCATCTCTATGAATGGGTTAATAGGGGGTTAGAGAACCCAAAAGAACTAAAGGGTTGTGAAGAATCATATCAAAACGGACATATTAATGGCGATGCGGTAGATAGGATAGGTTATATGTTATATGTTTCTTTATCTTTTGAATTGAATTCATTTGTCCAACAAGCTGCGACTATGATATCTAAGAGAAGTCCAGAAAATAAACAACAATTTATGACATATTTAAAAGAATTACCTATGTATGAGTTCGCAGAAACGATGCTTAACTATAATTCTGATATTTATTTAAAAGAAATTAATAACTTACCTAAAGATAGGTTAATGGAATTAAATAAAATGATATTATGTTATTACTATAAAGAAGGTAAATTACCGAAGTTTAAACCTGTGGATAAATTTTTATCTGATATAAATAAACATTTTATAATCAGGGGAGAAGGGTTAAAAAGAAAATTATTGAGATTAATTACAGTAGTATGAAAAGAATTATTATAACAGAAAGACAATACAAAAGGTTGGTAGATCAACCTTTAAATGAACAAAAAACAAAGGGTGGTAAGATTATTTTACCTCGAGATGAGTCAATTTATAATGTTAGAGATAATAACGCTAAAATGTATTTATTATTACAATGGGTATCTCGATATTTAGGTAGTAAGTATAATGAGAATTTACATATTAAAGATATAAGTGATAGTGATCTAACAATAGACTTATCCAAGTACAAGAAAAAGGTTATAAACTATATAGAGTATCAGATAAGAAGTTTTATGAAGGTATATGGTAAAATTTTGACATATAATAAGGAATCAGGTGAAATGTATTTTAAAGATGAACCAGAAGAAGTAGAGGGAGAGAGAAAAGAATCATTTCACGATAATGGGAAATTGAAAACTCAGGGGACGATAAAGGATGGATTGCCTCATGGAGAATGGAAACAATACTACGAAAATGGTCAATTGGAATGGCAAGGAAAATACGTAAATGGAGAAATGGAAGGTGAATGGAAGTTCTACCACGATAATGGCCAATTGGAAGAAGAAAGAAAATACGTAAATGGAGAAGAGGAAGGAGAATGGAAAAGGTACTACGATAATGGTCAATTAGAAGAAGAAGGAAAATACGTAAATGGAGAAGAGGAAGGAGAATGGAAATATTACCTTAAAGATGGTAATGTTGATAAAATTGAGGTTTATGAAGATGGTGAATTAGTAGATGAACCAGAAGGGTCTACGGGTTGTATTAAGGGTGATTGTGAGAATGGACATGGAACTTATACATATGATAGTGGAAATAAATATATAGGAGAATTTAAGGATGGTTTAAAGAATGGACAGGGAACTTATACTCATCCTAATGGAGAGAAATATGTAGGAGAATTTAAGGATGGTAAACCGAATGGACAGGGAACTTATACTTATACTGATGGACATAAGTATGTAGGACAATGGGAGGATGGTTTAAGGAATGGACAGGGAACTTTTACTTATGCTGATGGAACTAAGGTTGTAGGGGAATGGAAAGATGATGAATTATTACAAGAAACTGGGGTAGAATCTACAGGTTGTATTAAGGGTGATTGTGAGAATGGTCAAGGAACTTATATATATGATACTGGAAGTAAGTATGTAGGAGAATGGAAGGATGGACTTCCTAATGGTCAAGGAACTATTAATTGGCTTGATGGTGATAAGTATGTAGGAGAATGGAAGGATGGTAAAAAGAATGGACAAGGAACGTATAAATATTCTTTCAGTCATAGTAACTTAAGTGGAAGTGAGTATGTAGGAGGGTTTAAGGATAATAAACGGAATGGACAGGGAACTCGCACTTATGCTAATGGCAATAAGTATGTAGGAGAGTATAAGGATGATAAATACAATGGACAAGGAACTTTTACTTGGGTTAGTGGTAGTAAATATATAGGAGAATTTAAGGATGGTTTAAAGAATGGACAAGGAACTTATAATTGGTCAGATGGAGATAAGTATGTGGGAGAATGGAAGGATAATAAACGGAATGGACAAGGTACTTATACTAATGCTGATGGAAGTATATATCATAGTGGTTTGTGGAGGGAGGATGTAGTAGTAGATGAACCAGAAGAAGTTATAGATGTGAGTGAAGACACTTCTTTTGTAGTCCCAATACCTAATGACAATATAAAGGTTGTCGGTAGACATAAGTTTTTAATATCTCCAGCTAATGAAAAGGTTGATGTTGAGTATGTGTTTGATTTTTTTAAGGGAAAGGGTTTAAAAGATTATCAATCTTGTGGGATTTTAGGTAATATTTTTCATGAATCAGTTTTTAATACGGGAATAATTGGTGATTCAGGAAAATCTATGGGGATAGTTCAATGGCATAAAAGTAGGTTAAAACAACTTAGTCAATATAGTAAAATAAAGGATAAACCTATAACTGATAAGGATTTACAATTAGGTTTTTTATGGAATGAATTAAACGGAACCTACTCATATGCACTAAAAAAACTTACTGACTCCACAACCATAAAAGAAGCATCATTTGAGTGGGCGAGTAAGTTTGAAGTGTGTGCCGGATGTCAAACAGAAGGATCACCAACAAACAAAAAAAGAATGGAAAAGGGACAGGCGTATTTAGAAGAATATTCGGTTCCGGATGACGTACCCGACATTCCATTTCGTAATAAAACTGAGGGTAATGCATTTAGAAAATGGGTAAATGATAACCATAAAGAATACGCAGATAAAATAGATTTAGACCCAACAGGTCATTGGAAAGAAGGTCAGAAACACTTTAAGGGTTATATGTTAAAAGCTTGGAATAAATATGGTAAAGAATATGTGGATGGTGATTATTATGAAGAATTAGAAGAAATTTCTTCTAATGATGGGGGATGTGAACTAAGTAAATGTCAGTTTAGAGTTGAAGGTGGTGGGTGTAAACCTTTTGACGATTTGTCACCTGATTCTAAAAATCGTATAGGAGGTGGTTTAAATTTTGATAAAATACCTGACGGTAAAAATAATTTTAGAAGTGCTGCACCGAGCGCAGAACAAATGTTATATATATTACAAAATAATCCTGATATAAAAAAAATTATTTCATTTGATGATGGGAGAGACGATGAAGAAATGAAAAATGTCGAAGAGAAAAAATTTATAGAATGTTATAATGATAAATATGGTACTACCATAAAGTGGGTTAGGGTAGATGCGGAGAAAGGACTTAAATCGGGAAAAGGTTATGTGGGTACATTGAATGAAGTGTTGCCTTCTTTAGGTGATGGTGATACATTAATTCATTGTACGCATGGTGCCGATAGAACTGGTTATGTTGTTGCAAAACATTTAAAAGATGTATTAGGATGGACGAATGAAAAATTATGGGGTTATACTGTTAAATATAATTCATGGGAAGGTAAAGGTGGTTATATTTGTAAAGGAACTAATGTTAAATATCTTAATTATTTAGAAGGGTTTTACCCTCTTTCGGAATGGTGTAAAAAAGATAAAAATAAAGATTGTCCAAGTTGTAAAAAATAGAAAAAGAAAAAATGACGAAAAAAAACGGAGGTGTTTTATTAATATGTGAGAAAACTGGTAATTTTCTTCTGGGGGAAAGAGCTAAAAATATACCATTTCCAGATTGTTGGTCAATATTTGGTGGGGGAATTGATGAGGGTGAATCCGTTTTGGAAGGGGTTAAAAGGGAATTGATGGAAGAGTCACAAATACCCTCTGACAATATAAGGTATGAGTTATTTGAAATACAATATGATATAGGTGACCCATATTATTTTTATTTGGGTTATTGTGAAAAAGAATACGAATGTATATTAAACGATGAAACACAAAGATATGGTTGGTTTAACTTAAATAACCTACCAAAACCGTTATTCCCAACACTTTATTCTTCACTTGTTCGAATATTTTAACTATATTTGTAATATGGATGAATTTCAAAAGGTAGATAGGGATATCGATTCCGAAAAACAAAAAACCCAGTTAAAAAAAGAAAAGTTCATAAAAGACATTAAATCTGGATTGGGGAACCATATTAAATATAATGGTGGAAAAGTAAATAAGGTTAAAAAATCTAAGTTTAAAAGGTTTTGGGAAAGGTTAATGAATATGTTTTAAAATGGATTTAGAAAAAGTTTTAGAGATTGCCAATGAATGTGTTGGTAACGATATTATCCCTACTGAGGGTTTAACTATTGGATATAAACTAGATGGTGCCACCCATAAAAAATTAGATGAGGAGTTGTTTTATAATACAAACAATAACCTCACCAACTTTGTTCACAATGAGGTAATAGAAATTAATCTAGCTGGTATCACTTTTGTTTTTGAAATAGAATAATTTGACATTTAGATAAATAATTTGTACCTTTGTTTTAAATATTTAATAAAAAGATAAAATGGACATAGGTCAGATGACAATTACAGAAGCTTACAAACACTTACAACCAATCTCTGATAGATTTGGACTTGAACTAAATAGGGTTGTAGATTTTAAATTCGCTAGGTTAATACTAGCTAATAGATGTGGGTAATATGAAGAGTATAATAGGGGTTTTATTATTAATGGTTTTATTAGGGTGTAATAAAAAATCAAAACCATGTACCACATGTCCCCAATTTAGTTATGTTTATTATGATACTGTTGTAATATCTACTCCTCATTACAATTATAATGGGGTGTGTTTTCCTAATGAGAGAATTGTAATCATAGAAAAGGAAGAGATTCTCATAGAACAACCTTTTTATTTAAAACCAAAACAAAGATGATGAATAAAGAAGAAAATAATAACGATATGATGGACTTTATCTTAAACGATAAAGAAACGTATGATAATGGGTTATCACATCCAAGCGTTGAGTTTGAAGAAAATGAAAGGAAAGAGGCTGATAGGATTTTACAAGAAAAGGAAATTGATTATAAATGTTGTGAAAGATTCTACGGTAATGAAAAATTGGTTTGTGACAACATAAGGAAATTAGGTTCTTGGTTGGGAGACTACGATGGTTTAAATATGAAAGACATCGTTAATAAATTATTGGAAGATGAGAAAGAATGTGTGGATATGAATCCAAAGTATCAAAAACCAATGGGGTATCTACACAAAACAGGTAAGGTAAAAGATATAATTAAAAAATCTGATGGTACTTACTACACAAAAAAACTCACTAACTGTTGTTTGGTTAAAGATGAAAATGGTGAGTGGGACTATGTTAATAAATTAAACACCAACTACAATGATTTATCTGAGTTGTTAACCACTTTATTTTTAAAGGGTGGTAAGATAGAAGAATTAACAAAGATGAACTCAGGAGAGATTAAAATGTATCTAACAAACATTAGAAAAAACAATGTCTTATTAAAATTGTTTATGAAGTATTTTACTGTAGACGAATATAAAGATTTTACTTATAATACAAAAGGAAATACTGTAAGGGGTGATTATGTTGAGGACTTAACAAAACAAATGTTGGAAAAGGAAGGTTACACGAGTTTATATGAGGGAGGTAACGGTGACTTTATTGATATGAAGTACGGTGTTGATTTGATTGTGGAGAAAGATGGTGATATAAGTCTTGTACAAGTTAAGAGTAGAGCTACAACCGCTAAATATTCTATGACTAAAGATTCTTATAGGTATATCAATATATTCGCTGGTGAGTCACCTGATGGAAATGGTATTACAATGTACCATAGGGAAGATGGGCTTATCACCGTTTCAGTTATAGGTAAAGATGTTTTAAATTCTAATATGGAATATCTTATGAAAAGGTACTCGTAATTTTAACTCCTTTTATGTCTAAGAATAACTATTATCACCTACTTGATAATAATAGTATTTATCTACATCAGATAATGGGCGGATATTACTAAAACCATTAACTTCTACGTCAGGGGACCCTTCACCACATCTATTATGTAAACCATTTGGTCTAATAACCCTAAATTCAAAATGAACGTGGTTACCACTACTTTTACCCGTTGACCCCTCAACACCAATTACGTCACCCACATTAACTGTTTCCCCCTCACTAACATCAACTGAATATAGGTGACCATATGAAGAATAATCATTATTACCATGTTTTATTTCTACTAAATTACCATATCCACCACACTTACCTGCATGTGTAACAGTACCGGGGTTATTACAAACAACTAAAGGGACGTTACCATTTTTTCTGAAAATTTTTCTATCTGCATTTATATCATACCCATGATGAGGTTTTCCCCATCTATTTACCAGTGGTGGGGAGGCACTACTTGACTCTGAAGGGTATCTTATGTCACCATTTACCACTTCATCTTCTATTTCTTCATCTTCTATTTCTTCATCATCTATTTCTTCATCTTCTATTTCTTCACTAACCTCTCTAAAAGAGTTAGCAGTTTCTATACCAACAATACCATCGTCTTCAATATCCTCATCCTCTTGAAATTCTTCTACTGCGTTTTTAGTTTTATGTCCGAATTTACTATCAATGCCGTCATGGTTAGATCCATAATCCCCTAAATCATAATTTAAGTTACTGAGAATTTCTTGGATTTCTTTAACACCCTTACCCCTACTACCAATATACATTATTTCACTATTGTCCCCGTTTTCTATAATATCATCTATAGTTAAACCATATTTAACTATAATGTTCCTTTGTTCAGATACGATTACTTTCTTTACAATTCTTTGTAAATCCGATTCTTTTAATTTAATTATTTTTTTCATGGTTATTAGTCGTTATCCTCATTGTAGGGGGTAAATTCATACATAACACCTGATTCCATCTGATCAATATAATTAGATAGTTCTGATACCCTTTCTTCATTTTCTTCAGTTGGGATATAAGTAAATAATATTCTACTTAAATTCTCAGCCACATCAGCAACGGATTGTACATTTATTGATTCTATTGGGTTATCTGCTAGACTTAATAAAAATAACCCTTCGAACCTCTCATAACCAGTTAAGTCTAAATTTGTAATATTATTACCATTTAAGTTAATTACCACTGTTTCGGGAGATATCTCCGTTGGGTCGGGTAATGAAGTTAACCCAGAATTAACCCTAATATATCTTGTATCCGTTGTTTGACTTATTCCATTATCTTCTGAATCTTCAGGGAATGCCCTATCCATATCGTCATTAGGTAATTCATCTACTTGTTCCTTTAATACTCTTTTTACAATTCTTTGTAAATCTTTTTCCTTTAACCTTACTATTTTTTTCATGACTATTTTAGATATATTTATAAATATTAAGAATAATGTAAAAATATGTAAATAAGTTAATATTTATAATATATGGAAGATTTTGATAAATATTTGGATAGGTTAGTGGAGAACTTTTATGATACTGGTAAACTGGTGTTGAATGAAACTATAGATACTATAAATTGGGATAAGATAGGTAAAGTTATAAGAGACCCAAACAAGTCTGAACAGATATATGAACTATTAATAGATATGTTTCCTAACGCAAAAGAAGTTATAGACTATAATTATTATGGTGATAATGAAGAACCAAGTCCTAATGATACCTTTGCGGAGATGAAATCATTTTTGTGGAATATAGACAAAAACACTATAAAGGGTCCAGATCTTAGACTGTCAACAGGTTTTGAAATAGACGGTGAATATAAAAAAGATTTAGAAAAAAAATATGATGATTATGTTGGCGGTAAAATAGATAAATATTTTAGAGATAGTTCTAATGACCCTAGAGACACAACCAAAGAGGGTTTTAAAATTTTACCACCGATATTAGTTATGGGAAAAAAAGTTATTGATGGTAACCATAGAACATTTTTGGCTCAAAAGGTTGGTGCGGAATTACCCACCTTTGAAATGGTAGAAGAACCTAATACTCACCCAAACGCACAAAAGATACTATCAATAATTCATCCTAACGATAGTGATGAAGACGGAATACCAAACAGGTTAGACATTTCACAAGAACCTAATTTAAATGAACATGATAGTATATTAGATAGAATTGTTGAAGAATTCTTTGATACTGGTAAACTGTTGTTGAATGAGTTTACTACTAATTCACTAGAAATGACTAAATTAAGGGGTGATTATTATAAAATACTGACTGGTGAAGTAGAAGAAATAGAAGTGGGTAATTTATTTGATCAGTGGAACTATCTAACACCCACCCAACAAGATGCTTTTGTAAAAATTAACGGTTTATTTGATTTTGAAACTAAATTAGAATTTCTAAGAGACAATATCGTTTTAATAAAAGAAATTACAAATACTTTTAATCGTTATAAAGATATAGACTTTTTGAGGGAAAAAAAAGACGTAAGTATTTTATATAATTTAAGGGATAAAATAGTGGACCAATTTTCAGATGAAGAAATAAAAGAGTTTTTACCTGATAACATCATTAGTCTAATTTGTGATAAGATTGAAGAGGTTGAATCCGTAGAAATAATATCACATGAAACTCCTGATACCAAAGAAAAAAATAGGAAAAACCAAATAAAACAATATAATGAAAGTGACTTACCCTTACTTAGTATAGATACAGAAATAGATACAGAGGATAAAAAAAATAATCTAAAAATATTACAATATATTTTATTAAATAATTTTAAGACTGAAAATGGTGAGTTTATTGATAAAGATAATTTAAAAGAAGAAATAAAAGAAGGTAAATTTGGTAAAGTAACTAAATCATATGTTGAATTATTACAAGAGAGGTACCCAACAATAGGTGATAAAAATGGTATAGTTGATAATGCGGTTTGGAATATTGCTCTTGGTTTACTATCTAATAGAGAAAATGAAAAATTTGGGGTGAAAGAAGAAATTAGTGATGAATTAAAAAAAATACTCTCATTTCAATATGAGAAGAATGCTAATATTAAAGAAAAATTAAATAAACTTAGTTCTATGAGATTATTTAATAATTTAGTAGATTTTGGTGTTTATAAGTTAGAACACAAACGAACAGGTGTTGATTTTCAGAAAGATTTAAACGGTATTGTTTCTAAAATAGGGGATAAAAGTGTTGAGGATCACATTAAGGGTATTGAAGATGAGATAACAAACCAAGAAAGTGAGATTAAAGGTATAATTGCTACTTCTCAGAGTTTAGGTACTAAACAACTAAAAATTGACGATTATGAAGATATAGAAAAATGGGTTAGAGATTTTGGTTCATCACATAAACATAGTCTAGAAGCAGAACTAATTGGTGATCTAAATAAAAAATTAATTGATATAAAAAATGAAAAAGAAAGTTATAAAAATAGAATAATACCACAATTATATAAAGAAGGGATTTTGCTGTTAAAAAATAATATTAAACGTTTAAAAAAGGAAATAAAAGAATATAAAAAATATTCGGATATTATTAAACAATATAAAAGTGGGACAAAAGAAAATAAAAATAAAGCTTTACAAGATTATATAGGTATTAGGACAGAAAGTGACAAAAAAACAATTAAAGGTTTATTCGGTAAATTAAAAGAAGTTTTTGATCGATCAGTGGAAGATAAAGACTATAGTTTAGATGTCATTAATAATATTATAACCAAAGTTAATGATACATTATACGTCATAAATGATAAAGACATAAAAGATGTCACAAAGAAAAATAAATCTAAAAAGGCGTTAAAAACTATAATAAATAGTATAAATTTAAAGGGTGACGCGGAAGATATTATAAGTGGGTTAGAAAGAATAAATACGAAAACATATAAACACGTATTATATGAACAAAGTTTTTGTGAGTGTGAGGATAATGGAGGGATTAATTATTTTAGAGATTGTGGTGGTAGTTTAGGTAACACGTCCAGACTGATTGAAGGGGGTAATACACCATTAAAAGAATTAATTGATTCGACTGATGATGTAGAAAGTTGTGTAGCAAGACTATATAATGTGATTATAGAGGGTAATGGTAGAGACATTGTAAAACATGATATTGTTGCTAACACAGATATTAATTTAACAGATGATTTTACAATTAATTCCAATTCTACAATAGAAGTTAAACGCGTTAGTAGGGAAAAAGTTGGGGTAGATGGTTTCACCCTATCTGAATTTTTTTCATTGTTTAAAAACGAACCTGATAGAACGAATTATAAAACGCCAGAAAAATATAATAAATATAATGCTATTATTGGTGGGTTAGTAAATAGATTAAATAGTGGTGATGCTGGTAATGAGATACTCAATGAATATAGTACTACTTCAGGTATATTCCTTAAAGATTATATATACTATGAAAAAGGTACTGATGAGATAATAGATAACTCTTATACTATAGAATGGTCCACTAATAGTGATAGGGCGCAACTTAAAGCTAACAAACTAAATAAAGACTGGGGGGTTGAGAATCCATATTATGATGGGGAACTTTTTAAAGAAGACGAAAAAAGATTAACAGTTAAGTTTAAAATAACAGGTGAAGGGTATAAATGGGAAGAAGGTAATTGTAATATAGAGGGGGAACAACCAACAAACGAATCCACAGATAGAATAGACAATATAATAGAAAACTTTTTTGATACAGGAAATTTTGATATTTAAAATAAAATA
>Ga0233443_1001110_pt1 | contig 24715 bp, 18 predicted proteins | sample SI_123_September_2_FD_182784 | JGI IMG/M metagenome (GOLD analysis project Ga0233443, IMG submission 182784) | Seawater microbial communities from Saanich Inlet, British Columbia, Canada - SI_123_September2016_200_MG | ecosystem: Environmental > Aquatic > Marine > Inlet | place: Canada: British...
AACAAATTGAACAAAAGAATAATGAAATCAGTGCATCAACGGTGCGTTTTTTACAAGATGATAAAGCACTGGAAACCTATCATCAGCGTCTGAATAGTGTTGACCAGCAATTAGAAGTTGTGACTAAAGTGTCCGAACTTGAACCGTTGTCTGAAGAATTGAATGAAACAGGTGGAGGACTTGAATTGCTCACAGAAATGATTGGTGGTTTAAAAATTGATGATGCAACCATTCGAACAAAAATATTGGAATCTATTTCCCAAGTTTTTTCAAAATTAAACCGCAGTAAAGCCAATGCACAATTAAAACACAAAGAATTACGATCAGGTGAAGCCGTTGCTGAGTTTGCCGCACAATTTCAACTGTTTTCTCAAAGTGTAACCAATGCTTTGGGAATGACTGAAACTCCCGAAAAATGTGATGAACAACTATCACGACTATTGGTTCAATTAGAAGAATTAGAAGCAAATTTTAGTGATTTTGATGAGTTTTTATCGGATTTAATGGCCAAAAGAGAGGAAATATACGAGTCATTTGAAGCCAGAAAACAAACACTGATTGATGAACGCAATCGACGATCTCATAATTTAGCTGGCTCAGCGCAACGTATTGTTGAAAACATCAATAAACGGGTGCAACGATTCAAAGATGTGGATGAATTAAATACCTATTTTGCCACCGACAGCATGATCTTTAAAGTTCAGGAGTTGATTGAGAATTTGCGGGACATTCAAGCCAATGTCCGAGCGGATGATATAGAAGCCAAATTTAAAGCCTCCAAAGACCAAGCATTGAGAGCCATTCGAGATAAACAGGATATTTTTGAAGATGGTGGCAATACCATTAAATTGGGTAAACATCGTTTCAGTGTGACCACGCAAGAACTCGACTTAACTTTGTTGCAACGAGATGATTCCTTGCAATTGCATTTAACGGGAACTGATTTCTTTTCAGCAATAGATGACCAGCGATTAACGGATGCCAGGCAATATTGGAATCAAAATATAGTGTCTGAAACCAATGATGTCTATCGTGGTGAATTTTTAGCGGCTTCAATTTTGTTTGATGCTGAAAATGGCGACAATGATTTGTCGATTCAACAGCTGAATAATAGTTTGATCGAAGAAGCCAATCTAATGAAAATGGTCAAAGATTATGCAACGCCTAAATATAATGAAGGTTATGAGAAGGGGGTGCATGATGCAGATGCTTTTCTCATTTTAAAAGAATTGTTAAAAATGCGTGAAACTGTGGGTTTATTACGCTACCCCCCTTATGAACGAAGTTTGGCGGTATTGTTTTGGTGTTTTAGCCAACATCAGCATCAATTACAGCAGTGGCATTTACGAGCCGTTAGTCTGTCACAAGTGCAGCAGACTTTCGGTGATTCGGTTCGCGGAAACAGTCAGGCAAAACAAGATATTTTGGCTGAATTGTCTCAAGCCATTCAACAATTTACTCAGCAGTCTAAATTGTCCTGCGATCAATTACAGTCTGAGATGTCAGCTGATTATCTTTTGGCCGAAATTCAAAATCAAGACATTCTATTTACCACCAATTCGATTGCCATGCAGTGGGTTGATGGTTTGCAAAAATTTCAATCAATGAAAAATAAAACGTCTCATTTTGAAGCGGTATTAACTGCATTGAATGGTGATTTAAGTTCACAATATCAATTGGTTGAGGCTTGGTTGCGAGGATATTCAGACCATAAAAAACTGGAAAAATCTCATCATCACTTTTTGGCAGAAGCCGTTACTCTGATATTAACGGCTAAAAAAATTAATCGTCAAACCAACAGTGCTCATACGTTTGTTTCGATTGACGGTTTGCTAGGGCAGCATCAACAAATTAAAAAGCGCAGTTTAAGCTGTAATATTGATGAGTTTTTGCAGCGACTTAGACGTTATAAAAATGAAGGTGCGGCAGGTTATTTTCAATATCTGAAACTGCGTAAGCAAATACTTGGTGAAGAAAGGGATGCTTTACGATTACATGAGTTCAAACCAAAGCCATTAACCTCATTTGTGCGTAATAAATTAATCAATGATGTTTATCTGGAAATGCTGGGTAGTAATTTAGCCAAACAGATGGGCAGTTCGGGTGATGCCAAAAGAACTGATTTGATGGGAATGTTGCTGTTAATTTCACCGCCAGGTTACGGTAAAACAACCTTGATGGAATATACCGCCAGTCGTTTGGGTTTGATTTTTATGAAAATCAACTGTCCTGCCATTGGTCATGATGTGGCATCAATTGACCCTGCGGATGCTCCGAATGCAACAGCCAAACAAGAGCTGGAAAAATTGAATTTGGGTTTGGAAATGGGTAATAACGTGATGTTATATCTGGATGATATTCAACACACCAATCCTGAATTTCTGCAAAAATTCATTTCTTTGTGTGATGCGCAACGCCGTATTGAAGGTGTCTGGCGAGGTCAAGCCAAAACCTATGATCTACGAGGAAAAAAATTCTGCATCATTATGGCGGGTAATCCTTATACAGAATCAGGCGATGCTTTCACCATTCCTGATATGTTGGCAAACCGAGCGGATATTTATAATTTAGGCGATATGTTAAGTGGTAGTGAAGAAGTATTTGCTTTAAGTTATATCGAAAATTGCCTGACCGCCAATACCGTATTGGCACCGCTGGCTACTCGTAATATGGACGATGTTTATTTGTTTGTTAAAATGGCGAATGGTGAAGAAGTGGCTACCACTGATTTATCTCATGATTATAGCGGAGCCGAAGTTAATGAAATAAAAACAGTCTTACAAAAAATTACAGCCATTCAGCAAGTTGTATTGAAAGTCAATCAGCAATATATTGCCTCAGCCGCAACCGATGATCGCTATCGAACAGAGCCTCCTTTTAAATTGCAAGGCAGTTATCGAAACATGAGTAAAATGGCAGAAAAGATAGTGGCAGTAATGAATGAAGCTGAATTGCAGTCCTTGATTTCAGATCATTATATCGGTGAAGCCCAAACTTTAACCACGGGTGCTGAAGAAAATTTGTTAAAACTGGGTGAGTTGCGGGGCACTTTAACAGATGATGAATCGACTCGTTGGCAACAAATTAAAGCCGATTATAAACGACTGAAAAGCTTGGGAGGAGATGACAGTGATCCTGTGACAAAAGCGGCTAATCAACTGAGTTTTTTAATTGAACACACTCAATCAATCAGTGGTAGTTTACAGTTAGCTCAACAAAACCAACAAGGGCAAAATCAATCATTGGATAATTTGGTGGTTGAAATGCAAGGTTTCAATGAAAAACTGTCTCAAGCAAAACTGGATGTACAAGTGGTTAATCAACCTGTTCCTGGTATCGAAACAATATTGACTCAGTTGTCCAGTACCGTTGAAAATTCACTGGTTCCCGTGCTGAGTGCAATGAACCATAAAGTCAGAATGGATCATGATGTTTGGGAAAAGGTTAAGAGTATGTCGGAAACATTGTTGAAGTTAGATAAGAAGTCCTTTGCAAAAACTAAGGTGACAAGAGAGACCAAGAAATTGGTGTAGTTGGTATTATTATGCCAAGTGCCTGAAAGGCAAAGTTTAAAACCACTGATGAACACAGGTGATAGTGAGTAGCCGTGTTTGTGGTTCTAAAATAGTTTGTTATTTGCCCAAGGGTCGTTAACAATTAACGATAATTAATTTCAAACCCTTCAATTTCAACTTTAGAAATAGCGTGTTTTACGGGTGTTGATTTAATATCGAGTTCTTTGGGAACCATGCTCATTGCATTTTTAGTGATTAGAATCTGTCCTGTTTCTGCAATATCTTCACCTAATTTGCTGGCAAGATTAACAGGTTGACCAAACATATCATCACCATCAATCAACAAGATGTCTCCAAAATCAATACCGCATGAAATTTTAATGTCCAGTTCATCGGGTGTTAGAATGTTGGCAGCATCAAATGCAAGGTTTAAGGCAATGGCTGCTTGAACTGCGTGTTTTGGTTCGTCAAAAACAGCAAAACAGTTATCTGCTTCAAATTTAACAACCATGCCATGATGGCTTTTTAAGATAGGATCAGTTGTCATCTGCATTCTTCGGATCATCGACAGGTAATGGACTGGGCCATAACGTTCGGTTAATACGGTAAAACCTGACATGTCAGTGATCATAACTGCTTTTTTTTCACCGAACAGAGACCAAATTTTTTCATCAATCTTTTGACGATTCTCTTTGGCAAGTTCTTGAGAATATTGTAACAGTAAGTCTTTAAATTCTTTTTCTTTTTTTGCATCCATGAAATAAAGTTTAGCAGTAAAATAATTAAATAAAAGTATTCATTGAAGTTTAATAGGTAGAAAGTTCCACGCTATAAAGTATACTTTATTAGTATGATACTTCATTTTGTTTATGGTGTGTTGACTACATTTTTTACTTTGCCCAATAGGGCATCATGTCTAATAAGGCTGGTTAATAATGTCTGAATTTAAGAAATGTTTATTTACTATTGTGTTACTTAGTTCTGTCATGCTTTCCCCAATGCAGGTGTTTTCTCAAGATCAGTACAGACTTGGGGTTTTGATGGCGGGTGATTTTCGTTTGCCTTCGCTGAATGGCTTAAAAGATGGTATGGCCAGTTATGGGGTGTCTACCCGTTATGAAATCAGTAATGCAAAGGGAAATCGCAAACAATTGGCTGGTTTAGCTCAGCAGATTATCAAAAGTAAACCCAGTGTGGCAATCGCCGCAGGTGGTGTTGAAGCAGATGCATTGTTTGAGGCATCTAAAGGTACAAATATTCCCGTGGTATTTTTGGCTGTTTCATCGTCTGTTGACAGAGGTTTGGTTCATAGTATGAATCGTTCACAAAATAATCTGACAGGCATAGAAACCAATGATACAGAGCTAACTGAAAAAAGGCTTTGGTTTATTCGCAAAATTATGCCTCAAGCCAAACACGTGCTGATGTTTAAAGTGCCGAGTATTATTCCTTCTGTTAAGTCGGTTGAAATTGCCAAACAATTGGTGTCGAGTTTGGGTTTTAAGTTAAATGTTTTAACGGTAGAAAATAAATCAAATATTATAGCTGGATTAAAAACAGTTTCTAAAGCCAATGCGGATATTATTTTATTAGCGCCAGCGGCTCCTGTTAATCGCATTATAAAATCACATATTTTGCCATTTTCGATTCAACATGAAATACCTGTTTTTGGTTATGGAATGGGAATGATTAAACGTGGTGCAACCATTTCTTTTGCAGGCTCCAGATATAAGGAGGGGTTTCAGGCTTCTCGTTTGGTGAATAAAATTTTAGGGGGGGAGTCTCCGCGACATATTCCTGTTGAAACACCCAAAGAGTTGGAATTTATTATTAATCGTTGGATGGTTAATCGACTTGGATTAAAAGTACCTCGTCGCATATGGAGAATTGCCAATACAGTGGTTGATATAGCCGTGTATTTGCCATGATTATTCAGCGAATAAAAACTCTTTACGCAAGAATTATTGTTGCTTTACTGGTGTTGTCTGTTTTGCCTCTGTCGGTTTATTTTACCATTACAAATACCTTTATTGAAGAGACATTGGTTGATGAAATTCAACGTGCTAATCATGAAATAGCCGTTCACGCCACTGATAATATCAATGCAACCATTCATCATACCATTGAAAAAATAGTCCAGGCTACCAACTTATTAGAGCTTGATGCTTTGGATGTGGCTGAACAGGAGTGGGCATTGCAATCGATCCACAAATTAATGCCAGAAACGATACAGTTGACAATATTCAATGCTCAAGGTGATGTGGTAGTTAACTGGATGAAGTCAGCGGTGAAAAAAGGTTATAAAAAATCTGATTTTAGCATTCATTTAATGTCCAATGCTCTCAAGGGGAAAAAAACCATTGGAAGTATTTCTGTATCATCAAATGGTCAAAAAACATTGGATTTTTCACTGCCATTGTATGATCCTGTAAAAAATAAAATGGTTGCTGTTTTGATTGTGAAAATGTCTTTGGAACAATTATTGCCTCAGATGCGAACATTGAAAAGAGAGGGTAATGCTAAAATTTTCATCATTGACAAGCAAAGGCGTTATGTTGTTCATCCCGATGTTAGTCTTGTTTTATCGGATAAAAAAATACAGGAATCACCTCTGGTTAAATCTTATTTGAATGGCAATATAGAATTTCAGGCACAGCAATATGTCACAGAGAATGATATTAATGTTTTGGCTGTTGCTCAATACGTTGATGTTATCAATGCTTTGTTAATTGTTGAGCAACCTGCGGATGAAGCGTTACAAACTTTGAATTGGATAAAGCGTACATTGACTGTTTTTTGTATCGTATTATTTTTGTTTATGCTATTGGTTATTTATTATTTTGGCATGAAGGTGATCAAACCATTGGCTAATTTACGCTACGGTGCAGAAGCAGTCGGGAGAGGTGTTTTTGATCTGACTCTTCCTGTCCAGTCAGATGATGAATTGTCTGAAGTCGTGACTGCTTTTAATAAAATGGCATTGAATTTAAAAAACATCACCCAAGAGCGGAATAAAGAACTCTGGTTAAAGGATAATGTCAGTTTACTGCATCAAAATTTTCAGGGTGAAAAAAGCATGAGTCTGTTGTGTCAGGAAGTGATGAATTATCTGGCATCCATTTCACGTGCACAATTGGGTGCATTGTATATTATGAAAGATACTGATCAAACGCTGTCGCAACATGCCAGTTACGCTTTGCCGATGCCATCTGAGTTAGCCATTACTTATCAGTCGGGGGAAGGTCTCATTGGTCAAGTGGCTGTCAATAAAGTGTTAACCAGGTTAAAACCATCACAAGACTCATTCACTGTTGATGCTGGAATTAACCGAGTCATACCTAAAGATGTGTTGGTGCTTCCTTTTGTTTTCGACAATGAAACTCAAGCGGTTATTCTTTTAGCTTCATTAAAATTGTTTGATGAAAAAGTCCCAGAATTACTTGAAAGAATTTCTGAAACGGTTGCTGCAGTCGTTCATTCAACTCGGTCACGTATAAAAATTGCGGCTTTGCTCTCCGATGCTCAAAGTCAAAAAGAACAGTTGCAGTTGACCAATAATAACCTGTCGCAAAAAACTCAAGCTTTAAATGATACTCGAATTGAACTGGAAGCCCAGCAGGAAGAATTAAAAGTCAGCAATGAAGAGTTGGAAGAAAAAGCAGAATATTTACAGCAACAACAATGCCGAATTGAAGAGAGCAATGAACAACTGGAAGCATCACGGCAGAAATTGGCAATAAGCAGTCAGTATAAATCAGACTTTTTAGCGAATATGTCGCACGAACTCAGGTCACCATTGAATAGTATTTTACTGTTTTCACAGTCATTGGCAGAAAATAAAGGTGATAATTTAACCGATAAGCAAGTTGAATTTGCAGAAACAATTGGCCATAGCGGTAAAGAATTGCTGACTTTAATAAACGATATCTTAGATATTGCCAAAATTGAATCAGGTAAAACCGTTTTAACCATTGGAGAATACAAACCAAAAAGTTTGCCTGCCTACATCAAAAAGATGTTTGGTTTTCAAGTAAAGAAAAAAGGTTTGGAGCTGGTTTTTCAAGTTGATGAATCCTTGCCCGAAATTATTCGAACGGATACTCATCGACTGGGGCAAATCATCAAAAACTTTTTATCGAATGCCATTAAATTTACTGAACAAGGCGAAATACGAGTCAGTATTGGTTTACAGCAAAGTGATCAAATATTCATTGCTGTGAAGGATTCAGGTATTGGCATTGCTCCAGATAAACAGGGTTTGGTGTTTGAGTCATTTCAACAGGCAGACAGTAGTACCAGTCGAAAATATGGTGGAACAGGATTGGGTTTACCCATTTCCAAAGAGCTGGCAGATTTATTGGGTGGACATATAGAATTAACCAGTCAATTGGGTGAAGGATGTACATTTACTTTGTTTCTACCGACTAACCAGACGGAACAAGTCGCCGAAGTTGTTGATGTGATTAGTGAGCCAATACTTGATTCAATGGTTGAAATCAATCATCAAGATGTCGAAAATGTGATAATAGAAAACACATTACAAGATGATCGAGACGATATTCTGGAGCGGGATCGAAGTTTATTGATTGTTGATGATGATGAACCTTTTGCTAAGTTATTATTGGATTTAGGGCGGCAACATCAATTTAAGGTATTGGTTGCTTTGAAGGGCGATGATGCAGTGGTTCTGGCTAAAAAATATTTGCCGAGTGCGATTATTTTAGATGTCGGTTTGCCTGGTGCGAATGGCTGGCAAGTGATGAATGCTTTGCAATCATTTGAAAAAACTCGTCATATTCCAGTGCATTTTATTTCAGCATCGAATGAAAGCTTGAAGGCTATGCAATTAGGTGCATTAGGCTTTTTGGATAAGCCAGTCAATCAGCAGGAGCTACATGATACGTTTACCAAGCTGTCTGATCATTTACATAAGCAAATAAGAACCGTTTGTTTAATCGTCGATGATTCTTTTCAGTATATTAATATATTGAATCAGTTAGAAGCTGGGGCTGTTAAAATAGAGCAAGCCAGTCAGTCCAATGATGTGATTCATTTGTTATCGAATAAACAATTTGATTGTATAGTGATGAATAATCAATTGAATGATATGTCTGGACTGGCTCTGTTAGAAAAATTAAACCAACTGTCCGACATTAAGATTCCGCCCATTATTTTTTATTCTGAGGCAGCTTTAACGGAGCATGAAATCAAGCAGATTCAACAATATTCAAACAATCTTAGGTTAAAAAATATTGATACAACCGATCGTTTGGTGGGTGAAATTACCTTGTTTTTACATCGGCTAGAACATCATGCAGAATCGACTTTTCCAAAATTAGCTAATGACGAAAGTGTGTTCGAACAAAAAACAATTTTGGTTGTGGATGATGATGCCCGTAATGTATATGCCTTGTCGAGTATTCTGGAAAGTAAGGGATTAACCAGTATAAAAAGTTTTGATGGTTTGTCTGCCCTTGAAAAATTGGCAGAAAACCCAAAAATTGATCTGGTTTTAATGGATATTATGATGCCTAAAATGGATGGTTACGAAACCATGCGTCGGATTCGTCAGCAAACAGCTTTTAAAACATTGCCAATGATTGCCCTGACTGCAAAAGCAATGAATGGTGATCGGCAAAAATGTATTGATGCAGGTGCCAATGACTATTTAACCAAGCCGTTGGATACGGATCAATTGTTGTCGTTGATGAGGGTTTGGTTAGCCAAGTGAGTGTTTCTAAAGAGACCATTGCTATCGAAATTGATTTGTTGTTACAATCCATCAAATGGAAGTATGGTTATGATTATACCAATTATTCACTTAATTCTATTGAGCGCAAAATCAAACATCGTTTGAAACTTTCAGCTTTAACAACCATTTCACAATTGCAGTCTAAAGTATTGCATGATCCTGCTTTTTTTGAGGCCATTGTGCAAGATTTCTCAATCAATGTGACTGAAATGTTTCGTGACCCAGGTTTTTATCAGGTATTTCGTCAGCAGGTTGTTCAGCTGTTAAAAAGCAATTCTTTTATTCGTATTTGGGTGGCAGGCTGTTCAACAGGTGAAGAAGTTTATTCGATGGCAATCATCCTGAAAGAAGCGGGGATTTATGATAAAACACAGCTATATGCGACAGACATCAATGAATCAGTTATTAATATTGCCAGAAAAGGTATTTATACAACGGATAAGATAAAAAAGTACACAGATAATTACCAGCAGTCTGGAGGTCAGACCAGTTTTTCAGATTATTATACGGCGGACAACAAATTTGTAGTGCTGGATGCATCACTTAGAAAAAACATCATTTTTAGTACGCATAATTTGGTATCAGATACTTCGTTTAACGAAATGCAATTAATTTCTTGTCGAAATGTCATGATTTATTTTAATCAGCAATTAACCAATGATGTTTTATTGTTATTGACAGAAAGTTTATCTAAACAAGGGTTATTGTGTTTAGGTGATAAGGAAAGTCTTCGTTTTAGTTGTGTTGAAAAAAACTATGAAATAATTGATAAAAAAGAAAAAATATATCGTAGAATTTGAGTTATTTAAAGCCTGATGTTTTTGGTGTACTACACTAAATAGTGGGCATGAAATAACTTCTCGTTTTTAGGTAACACGCAATAAATAAACTACCCATATTGCGCAGAAATTTTGTTTGTCTTTTTTTGTTACAAAAATAGGCGTGTAGTCGCTCTACATAACTATTTTTGTAGCAAAGAAGACGGACAAAAGGGCAAGTAAGATGGGTAGTTTATTTGTTGCGAGTTGCCTTAGGTCATAAAATTATGGAAAAACCAAATATATTGATGGTTGATGATCGATCCGAAAACTTATTGGCGTTATCGTCTCAATTAGATGATATTGGTGCAAATATCATCACTGCAAATTCTGGAAATGAAGCTCTTATTCTTGCTTCAGAACAGTCATTTGTTGTTATTTTAATGGATGTGCAAATGCCAGAAATGGATGGTTTTGAAACAGCCAGTATTTTGCAGTCAGAAAATAGCACCAAACATATTCCTATTATTTTTGTGACGGCGATTAATCAATCAGATACGGTTCAGTATAAAGGTTATCAGTCGGGTGCAGTTGATTTTCTATTTAAGCCCATTAATCCGTTCATATTAAAAAGTAAAATCAGTGTATTTTTGGCTTTATATCGTCAAAACCAGCAGCTTGCACAGCAGGCAGAAGAATTAACGCTTCTTAATGAAAAAGTTGAGTCTGCAAGCCATGCAAAAAGTGCTTTCCTTGCCAACATGAGTCATGAAATTCGTACACCTCTGAATGCAATTAGTGGAATCTCTCATTTGTTGGCAACTTCGGCAGCACCTGCTGATCAGGAGCAAGACTTATTAAATAGAATGCAGCAGACTTCAAAACACCTGACGTCATTAATTGGTAATATTCTTGATTTCTCAAAGATTGAATCAGGTTTTTTTGAATTAACAGAAGAACCTTTTGAACTAAATGTTTTATTTAAAGAGCTTCTTTCCATTTTGCAAACTCAGGCAGATGAAAAAAACCTGTATTTAAAGCTGAATATTAAAGGCAATACACCCAATGGCTTTTTAGGTGATTCAACCCGAATTAAACAAATTTTTTATAATCTGATTGGCAATTGTTTAAAGTTTGTTAAGCAAGGTGGCATTACTGTTAGCATAGCGTTTAAAAATGAAATGCTTGTCATTGATGTTAAAGATACTGGCGATGGTATTCCCGAAAGTCAATTAAAGCGTATTTTTAGTGCTTTCGAGCAAGATGATGCAGGTAGAAAAAATGGCGGTACGGGGTTGGGTTTAGCCATTAGTCTTGAATTGTCTCGATTAATGGGGGGCAATATTTCAGTTGCAAGCATTTTAAATCAAGGCACAACATTTTCCGTAGAATTAAAGCTTAAACAAAATAAAACTAAAATTTTACCGCAGAAAGTTGTGGAAAATACGCCAGTTCAAATGAAAAAAGCCTTGGTGGTTGATGATGTTACAACCAATCGACTTATTTTAAAATTTATACTTAAACATCAGCAATGGGATGTTATTGAAGCAACTTCTGGTGAACAAGCATTAAATATCTTGCAACAAGCTACTGACTTTGACTTGATTTTTATGGATGTTTCAATGCCACCAGGTTTAGATGGTGTGGAAACCACGGCAATTATAAAGCAAACATTGCCTGAAATTCCAGTTATCGCATTGACTGCACACGCACTTGTTGGTGATAAAGAGCGGTTTTTAGCCTCGGGAATGGATGGTTATTTGATAAAGCCAATTGATACAGGTGCTTTGTGGGAAGAGGTGAGACGATTGTTGGTGTAACGGGAAAGTAAATGAAAAGCCTGCGTTACAGCTTTAACCACGATGGATACTGATAAATACGAACATTGTTGATGAAAATTGGTTTTTTTAAAAAATTAATATAACATCAACTTTTTATATGTCTTCTTCTTCCTGATACCCCAGTTTACTTAACAAAGACTCAAGAATACTAAGTTTCTTTTCTTTTTTAGGTACAGTCACTGTCACATGTTTTTGAATTTTTACATAATCGGCAACAGGTGAATAATCACCGCTAATTTTGTCAATTTTATTGTTCACAAAAAATAAGCTGAGATGTTTGGTTTTGGTTTTGACTTTGCCTCCTTGAACTGAGTAATAATAATCCCAACGTTGAGTATGAAATGAGTCAATCAGTAGTGGTGACCCCATAATGTAGAGAACTTGCCGTTTGGATAAACCAGGTTTTATTTGGTTGATCATGTCTTGAGTAATGATGTTACCTTGCTGTACTTCAAGGTGATAGACTGGAACAGCATTGGCAATAGGATCGGATGAGCATCCTGTCATTAATAAGAAAGAAGTAATAATAAAAAAATAAGGTTTCATTTTAAGAGGTCATTTTAAGTATTAGGTAGTCAATTTAAGAGTCTTGAATTCTACTGATTTTTATAAAATTATCAATTAGGAATGGTCATTAAACCTAGAATAATCGACCTATTCAAGTCTAACAAATATCATTCTCTATTTTTAGCTCAGCCGCGCCACCTTCAATAAGCCCAAAATAGCTGTCACTTTTTATCAGTTAGTTGACAAAATAACTGTTTTAATAATTTGCCAAATAATTCTGTCTGGATAAATTGAGGGCGGTATAAGTAGGTGACCATAATTATATTAACATTTTCACTCAATATTTTCCGTCCTTTGGCACTACTACTCTGACCGAATAGACCTCTATGCAATCAGAGCAGTAACACCAAAGGTCAAAAAATCTTGAGCGAAAATTTTGTTAAGATAATTATGGTCACCTACTTATCTACAATTCATCAATGATTTGGTACAACACTTCAGGTTTAATCGGTTTACTTAAAAAATTATCTGCACCTGCTTGTAGGCAGTTTTGTCGTTCTTCCTCGGTGACATTGGCGGTTAATATGATCATGGGCAATCGGTTGCCAGATTCTTGTTGTCGCCATTGCTTAATAACATTCAGTCCATCCATTTCGGGCATGTGTAAATCAATCAATGCCAACTGGTAATGGTTATTTTTTTGTAAGTATTCAATGGCAATTTTTCCATTGGATGCGACATCCGACTGAATGTTTCTTTTGGTTAGAAATTTTTGCAAAATCATGGCGTTGATGTCATTGTCTTCTGCAATTAAAATGGGGCCAAAGTTTGATGACTGGGTCGGTGCTATGATTTCAGTTTGTTGGATTGTCGTTGTTTGTTCGATTATTTCAATGGGCAAAATGATTGTGATTTCAGTGCCTTCATTTAACTGGCTATTAACATTGATTTTACCTTTCATTAATTCAACTATTGAACTGATAATACTGGTGCCTAATCCCGTACCACCATATTTTCGAGTAATGGATACATCGGCTTGCCAAAATGGGTCAAATAATTTGGGAATAAGTTCTTTCTTAATGCCAATACCTGTATCTGCAACAGACAGTATTAACTGATTATTTTCATACTGGATGGTTACCCTGATTTTTCCTTTTTCAGTGAACTTGAAAGCATTGTTTAATAAATTATGTAGAATTTGTTGTAGTCGAATTTTATCATTGTTGATGATTAATGTTTGGTTATGATTTTTACTGTATTCCAATGAAAAATTTTTGTCAGTGCATTGTAGTTGATAAATATCAATGATTTCTTCAATGCTTTGGAATACATTGACGGGTGCTTTTTCGATGGTTAATTTACCTGCTTCAAGTTTAGAAAAATCCAGTAAATCGGTGATTAATCGGAGTAAATGATCTGAAGTGACATTTAATAAACGGGTATAATTTTGTTGTTCATTCGTCAGTTTGGAGTCGTTGAGTAGTCGAATTAATCCTGTGATGCCTGTGAGTGGCGTTCTTAATTCGTGAGATACATTGGATAAAAATCGACTTTTTGCTTCATTGGCTCTAATCGCTTGTTGTTTTGATGCGTGAATTTGTTTGAGTAAATCACTCTGAAATATGGCTAGGAAAAATAGAAACAGAGTGTGGAAAATAATAGGGTATAGGTCGCTATGCCATTGCTGTGTGATGCTCACAATGATTAAGAATTCGATGATACAGGTCAGTGTCGTTACCCGTAAATAGCGGCCACCATATAACAATGCATAAGCAATGATGACCCACACATAAAATAGAAAAAAAGGGTTGTTGGTGGCATCATTGGTGAGTAATAAACTGAAACTGATTAATGAGGTATCTGCAATGATTGAAAGGGCGTGGACGAAACTTGATGAGGTCTGTTTTAATGCTTTGAATAATAAAAATAAGAAAATGAAAAAATAGCTGATAAATATAATATCTATATCGTTTTTGGATAAAAAACTATCACTATTAATATTGCTAATTTGTATGTATAAAAAACCAATGAATAGGAAGATCAGTCTAAGTATGGCTGATTGAATGGCGTGATCTGGGTCATTTTTTTTAAGGCTGATAAAAAACTGAAACATGTTTTTAGGGCGAATGGATAGCAATCAAAAATTTAATTTCCTCAAACTGAGGCTATGAGGAAATTAATGTATTTCATTAATCTTGGTATCGGGTCACAATTAATGTTGAATTGGTTCCGCCAAAACCGAAGCTATTTGACATGATGGTGTTAATTTTAACATTTTCCTGCTTTTCCTGTATGACAGGGATACCTTCTGCTTCAGGATCAAGTTTGGTTATATTTGCTGAGGCAGCCAAGAAATTATTTTCCATCATTAACAATGAATAGATGGTTTCATGAACGCCTGCTGCTCCTAATGCATGTCCTGTTAATGATTTAGTTGCGCTGATGGGTGGGATTTTATCTTTAAAAACTTCTTTAACAGCTTCAAGTTCTTTGAGATCACCAACAGGCGTACTGGTTCCGTGTGCATTAATATAGTCTATGGGGGTGTTGACAGTTTCTAAGGCTTGTTGCATACATCGAACGCCGCCTTCGCCAGAGGGTTGTACCATATGATAGCCATCAGATGTAGCACCGTAGCCGACTAATTCACCATAGATGTGGGCACCTCTGGCTTTGGCTTTTTCTAATTCTTCCAATACGACAATACCGCCTCCACCAGAAATAACAAAGCCATCTCTGGTTGCATCGTAAGGTCGGGATGCGGTTGTGGGTGTGTCGTTGTATTTGGTGGATAATGCGCCCATGGCATCAAATAACATGGTCATTGACCAATGTATTTCTTCACCGCCACCAGCAAAGATCATGTCTTGTTTGCCCATTTGGATCAGTTCATAAGCATTGCCAATGCAATGTGCGCTGGTGGCACAGGCAGAGCTGATGGTGTAATTAACACCTTTGATTTTAAAAGGAGTGGCAAGACAAGCGGTGATGGTGCTGGACATGGTTCTCGGTACCATGTAAGCACCTACTCGTTTAATTCCTCTGCTACGCAGTGTATCGGCAGCTTGTACTACATTGGCGGTAGATGCGCCGCCTGATCCTGTAATTAATCCCACTTTTGGATGTGAATAGTCTGCTTCGGTCAGTTTTGCATCTTCAATGGCTTCTTTCATGGCAAGATAGGAAAATGAAGAGGCATCACCCATGAAGCGGAGGACTTTTCGATCAATTAGTTCTTTTAAATTAAGCTCAATTCCACCATGTACCGCAGTTCTAAACCCCATATCAACATACTCTTGATGATGTGATAGACCTGATTTGCCATTTTGTAATGCATCTAATACTTCGGATTTGTTGTGTCCAATGCTTGAAACAACGCCCATTCCTGTAATAACAACACGTTTCACAATAATCCCCTAAAAGTCTTCGGTGGAAGTAAATAAGCCGACTCGTAAACCCGTGGCGGTATAAATGACACGTCCGTCAACTTCCATGACGGCATCTGCAATGCCCATGTTTAATTTGCGACGAATGACACGTTTCATGTCAATTTTATAAGTGACCAGTTTATTTTTGGGGGTGACTTGCCCTGTGAATTTAACGTCTTTAGAGCCTAATGCTCTGCCGTGACCAGGACCACCAGTCCAGCCGAGGAAAAAACCAACCAACTGCCACATGGCATCCAGACCTAAACAACCTGGCATAACAGGATCGCCTGGAAAGTGGCATTGAAAAAACCAAAGATCAGGTGTGATGTCTAATTCAGCAACAATTTGTCCTTTATCGCTTGATCCGCCATTTTCAGTAATACTGATAATTCGGTCAAACATCAGCATGGGAGGAATGGGGAGTTGGGCATTACCTGGGCCGAATAAGTTGCCATTGCCACATTCTATGAGTTCTTCTTTGGTATAACTGTTTTGCTGTTCCATGCTGTTTCCTAAAGGTGAATCGTGAATATTTTTGCGTATCATTATCAAGTGTAGTTGAAACAAATTATCTATAGCGATTAAATGTATTTTTTTGTGTTTGATGATTGGAAAAAATGATTTTAGGGGAGGCGAAATAAATAAACGTCCAAATTGTGCAGGATTTTTGTTTGCCTTTGAGGCGCAAAAATAGGCGTATAGTCGAACTACACAACTATTTTTGCAACAAAAAAGGCGGATAAAAATATTGCTATGCCCTTTGGGTACAAGCAAGTTGGATGTTTATTTGTTGTGCACTCCCTTAAATGAAGGGGTTATTATAGGAGGCTGTCCGAGAATTCAGGTTGTTCTTCAGAACAAGGAAAAATTGGGGAAAAAAGTGCAGTTTATTGGTGTAAATGAGTATTTTGAGATCATTTTTAACGCATAATTGGCGAAAAGATGAGTTCTTGGATAATCTTTTAGGATTATAGTGACAAAATATCGTGTAGATAGGTAGAGAAATACGAAGTTAACAAGTAGAATTTCAAGCAATAGTTCCGTGATGATGAGTGTTGATTAATGAATTTTACATGGCCAGTACGTATTTATTATGAAGATACCGATTCAGGTGGTGTTGTTTATTATGCCAATTATCTGAAATTTATGGAGCGATCAAGAACTGAGTTTTTGCGTTCAAAAAATTTAGAGCAGAGTGTATTAAAAGATGACTTTAATTGTTTGTTTGTGGTGACGCAAGCGAATCTGAAGTTTATAAAACCTGCAAAATTTGATGACTTGTTATCGGTGAGTGCCAATATAACAAACCAGCGAAAAATCAGTTTTACGTTTGAACACAGTATCATGAGAAGACGGTCCAAAGAGGTTGAAAATTTAAAAAATAACCCGTCGGATGAACTATTGTGTTCAGGTTTGGTCAAAGTCGCATGTGTTGATGCGAAAACTCTAAAACCAAAACGAATTCCACAACAATTAGGGATGTTATTTAATGACCATTCCTTAACCTTCGGAGATGTTTAATGACCGCTGATTTATCAATTTTACATTTGGTGACTCAAGCAAGTCCTGTGGTGCAATTTATCATGTTGTTGCTTATTTTTGCCTCAGTTGCTTCATGGACTATTATATTTGCACGTTGGAAAATTCTTAAGCGAGCACGTAAAGATGCTGAAAAATTTGAACATCGGTTTTGGTCGGGTACAGATTTAAATACCATGTATAAACGGATCAGTAGTAAAAATTATCAACCAACGGGCATGGAGAAAATTTTTGAAGCAGGATTTAGTGAATTTGCTCGCTTAAAAAATAAGCCAGGACTTGATCCTATGGCTGTTGTGTCAGGTGCTCAACGCTCCATGCGGGTGACTTTGGCGAGAGAAGAAGAAAAGCTGGATGCTCATTTGAATTTTTTGGCAACGGTTGGCTCGACCAGTCCCTATGTTGGATTGTTTGGAACAGTTTGGGGAATCATGAATTCATTCAGAGCATTGGGGAATATGAATCAAGCAACCATTTCTTTGGTTGCGCCTGGCATTGCCGAAGCGCTGATTGCTACAGCCATTGGTTTATTTGCAGCCATTCCTGCTGTGATTGCTTATAATCGGTTTTCATATGATGTAGAGCGTTTGGCGAATCGGTTTGATTTGTTTTTGGAAGAGTTTTCTACTTTGTTGCAACGTCATGCCAATGTCAATGAGACGAGTTCAGAGAATAATTAATGTCATCAAGAAGCAAGCGTAGAAAACCCATGGCAGAAATCAATGTGGTGCCGTACATTGATGTCATGTTGGTGTTGTTGGTTATATTTATGATGACTGCGCCGTTATTGAATCAAGGTGTGGTGGTTAGTTTGCCAGAAGTAGATTCCGATCCTTTGCCTCAAAATACACCTGAGCCAGTTGTTGTTACCATTAACTCCAATGGTGATTATTTTTTAAATATGGGTGAAAAACAAAAGCAAAGTATTGATGCTGATAACTTAGTCAATCGTGTGGCAGCCGTTTTAAAATTCCAACCCAATACTCCTGTATTAATCAGAGGAGATAAAGAGGTTGCTTATGGAAAAGTGGTGGTGGCTATGGCGTTGTTAAAAAAATCAGGTGTCGAAAGTGTTGGCTTGATGACTGATCCACTCAAGTGAAAATGTGATAAATTATGTGGCAAAGTATTAAAACACAACCACAAGCACTTTTGTATGCGGTGATTATTCACGTTTTATTGTTGGTATTATTGGGATTAAGCTTAGACAATAAAACGAAACCAACTGAACAGGCATCATTTAATAATGTTATTCAAGCAACATCGGTCAATGCAGATAAGGTGTTGTCAGAAGTTAAAAAATTAAAAGAATGGAAAAAGACGCAAGAAACAAAGCAACAAAAAAAGCTCAAAAACCTACAAGATGAGCTGAAAAAAATAAAAAAACAAAATAAAAAGGCAAGTCTAAAAAGAAAAAAAGAAGAACGAAAACTATTAAAAATTAAAAAAGAACAAGACGATAGAAACAGAAAAAATTCTTTGAAGGAACAACAACGTAAAATAAAAGCAAAAAAAGAAGCCAAACGATTGGCAATGCTTAAAAGCAAGAGAATCAAAGAAGAGGAAAAAATTAAAAAACTAAAAAAACAAATGCAGGATGAGCTTAATCAAAAAAAATTAAGAGAAGACAAAATAAGAAAAGAAGAGGCTGAAAAAAAACGTCAGGAAAAAATCAAGGCTGAAAAAGAAAAGAAAAGAAAAGAAAAGTTGGCAAAAGAAATAGCCGAAAAGAAAAAGAAAGCAAAATTATTGGCAGAAAAAGCACGTTTAAAAAAACAAAAAAAACAGGAAGAGAAGCGTCGTCGCCAACAAAAAATAAAAGAACAAAAAAATCGTGAAAAAGAATTACAAGAATTGATGGCCGAAGAACAGCAAGAGCAGTTGAGGAAAAGTCAGGTTAATAAATACAAAGGCTTGATTATGGCAAAAGTCAGGCAAAATTGGTTGAATCCAGTGTTAACAAGTAAAGGGCTGTCTTGTGATGTTGAAGTAAAGTTGATTCCTGGTGGCGAAGTAATTCTTGTGAAAATAATAAAAAGTAGTGGTAATGCCGTTTTTGATGCGTCCGTTGAACGAGCAGTTTACAAGGCCTCCCCTTTGCCAGTACCTAAAGAAGTCAGTGCATTTGATAGCTTTAGACGATTACGTTTTAATTTTAAACCTTGAGTTGGGTGATTTATGTATAACAAGCAGTATTTGAATTTTTTGTCAGGACTTATTCTATTGTTTTTGAGTCATTCATTAATGGCGAATGTGATTACGATAGAAATTACAGGCACTCCATTTAATCCGATTAAAATAGCGGTCGTTCCTTTTCAGTGGCAAGGACAAAATTTACCTCCAGCAGAAATAGCCTCGATTATTACGTCTGATTTATATCGAAGTGGGCGTTTTAACCCCATTAAAGAAACAGAATTAACATCCAAGCCTGTTAAAGGTAGTGAAATAGTTTTTGCGGATTGGGAAAAGTTGGATGTTGATTATGTAGTGGTGGGTCAATTAAATCAGCGAAACTCTAAATACGAAATTAGATTTGAATTATTTGATGTTTTTAGAGGCGAGCAACTTTCTGGTTATAATATCCCTTCGCGTACCAAACAGTTGCGAAACAATGCGCATGTTATCAGCGATATTATTTATGAGAAAATTACGGGACAAAAAGGTGATTTTGCAACTCAGGTTGCTTATGTGACAGCAATAAAAAAACAAAAACAACTTCAATATTCGCTTCATATAGCCGATTCAGATGGTTATAACGCACAGCAAATTGTCATTTCTGATGAACCATTATTGTCTCCAGCCTGGTCACCTGATGCTTCTAAGATAGCTTATGTTTCTTATGAAGATCATCGTCCTTTGGTCTATATACAAGAAACAGCGACAGGTAAAAAGAAAAAAGTTATTTCATTTTTTAAAGGTATTAATGGTGCGCCAGCTTGGTCTCCAGATGGTAAAAAACTAGCGTTAACTTTATCTCAAGGAGACAATCCCGATATTTATATTATTGATTTGGCCAATAATTCGAGAACACGATTAACCAAAAGTTTTGCCATTGATACTGAGCCAGCCTGGTCTCCAGATGGTCGATTTATTATTTTTACCTCCGACCGAGGTGGCAAACCCCAGCTGTATAGAGTACCATCCATAGGTGGTCGGATTCAGCGTTTGACTTTTGATGGTGAATACAATGCCAGGGCTAGTTATTCACCAAATGGACAAAATATAGTGATGGTGAGGGGAGAAGGGGGGAAATTTCAAATTGCGGTGCTTGATTTGGGTACTGGTTTTTTGAGAATTTTAACTCCTGGTAACTTGGACGAGTCTCCAAGTTTCTCACCGAATGGAAATATGATAATATACGCTACGGAGAATCAAGGAAAAGGCATATTAGCTGCTGTTTCTCTGGATGGCAGTGTGCATCAACGATTGAAATTGCAGCAAGGTAGTGTTAGAGAGCCAGTTTGGGCTCCTTATGGACGTAGCAGGTAGTGTTGAGTCCGCAATTGTTGAATACCAAATTTATAATAATATAGGGAGAATATTAATGAATCAGATTAAGCTATTAAGTACAGGTTTATGCGTGCTTGTTCTATCGGGTTGTGGGCTTTTCGGTGAGAAGGTTGAAGAGACAGACATAACAGAAGAAACAACTCAAACACAACAGCAAACCACACCTTCGCAGGAAACGACTCAACCTACTGGGCAGCAGGTTCAGCCACAAACTAATAATGTAACTACCAATAATAATGGTAATACAGGACAGCAAAGTAATAATGCCGTTACTCAAGGTTTGGGTAATCGTCCAAACACACAGTTAAATGAAATTAAAGAGCCGATAACGCCACCAACAGAAAGAACGATTTATTTTGATTTTGATAAAAGTTTGGTACGTTCTGACATGCAAAATATTTTAGCCAAACATGCTTTGTATTTATCTGAAAACCCACGAGCAACTATTGTGTTGGAAGGTCATGCCGATGAAAGAGGGACTCGTGAATACAATCTGGCGTTAGGTGAAAGAAGGGCTAGAGCAGTCAAGCAAGTGTTGATTTTGCAGGGTGCTTATGCTGACCAAATTGAAATGGTGAGTTATGGCGAAGAAAAGCCTGTTTCTTTAAGTCATGATGATGAATCATGGGCATTAAACCGACGTGTTGAATTTGTTTATCAAGGTCAGTGATAATGAGTAAAGGGTGTTTTAGATTTATTGGACTTGCCATTGTTTCGTTGTCTTTGAGTTTTTCAGGGATGGTGTTGGCACAGACCTCTATACAATCATCCAATTCAGGAATAACATCATCTGCAACAATAAAACAGGTTCAGCCTCATTATCAGTCTGTACCTGTTTTACAAACCAGTACAGATACTCGTTTAAAACGGCTTGAACGATTATTGGAAGGACGTGCTCTGGTTGATATGATGACCCAAATACAAATGTTACAACAAGAGGTTCAACAGTTAAGAGGGCAGCTTGAAGAGCATAAGCATGCTTTGGGTGAAATTAAAAAAAGGCAACGTGATCTCTACACTGATTTAGATGGACGAATCAGTGAGCTTAAGCAACAATCAAGTCGTGTGGTTGTCGCTCCAACTACATCGGTAAAAGAAAAGCAGAAGGCATCATCAACTGAGCAAGTTAATTTGATGGTTTCTGTCGATCCTGTTAAAGAGCAAAAAGCCTATAATGATGCTTTTATGATGTTAAATTTGCGACGATACAAAGAAGCAAAAGTAAAATTCATGGCTTTTTTGAAAAACTACTCTGGTGGGAGTTATGCTGATAATGCACAGTATTGGTTGGGTGAAGCTTATTATGTAACCAATGATTATGATAATGCATTGGTTATGTTTAAAAAAATTAAAGAGCTTTATCCTGATAGTTCTAAGTTGCCAGGCGCAATGCTAAAAATGGGTTATGTTTATTATGAAAAGAAAGATTATGTGAATGCCAAAAAAACATTGACTCATCTTGTCGAAACCTATCCTGGTTCAACAGTTTCTAAGCAAGCAACCAGACGATTGAAAAAAATCAAAAGAGATGGTCATTGATTGCGAGTTGGAATGAAAATTAAATAACTTGAGCAATAGTGCTGGCTATTTAATGATCATTCCTTAGGAATGAAAATTAAATAACCTGAACAATATTGGTTTCAGATTTACGTTAGTTTCGATTGATCTGATTGAACAAAAGCGTAGCACTAGTTGCTCTAATGCGAGATTTTGTGATTGAAGATCAATCGAAAATGACGTGAAGATGGAAGCAAATATGTTCAGGTTATTTAATTTCCATTCCTTATCTTGTATGACCACCAAATCTATCATCCTCAAAAATAACAATCCTCATGCCCCGATTAAAAATAACTGAAATATTTTATTCTCTGCAAGGTGAAGGTAAAACGGCGGGAATTCCGACAACATTTATACGCTTGACAGGATGCCCTCTGCGTTGTTCTTATTGTGATACGACTTATGCCTTTCAGGGGGGTGAAATGATGACTGTTGATGAAGTTTTGTCAGTAGTCAAACGCCATTCAACTCAATATGTAACCGTCACAGGGGGGGAGCCTCTTGCCCAAAAAACAGTGATTGATTTGATGGTTCTCTTATTGGAAAATGATTTGATTGTCTCGTTAGAAACCAGTGGTGCTTTGTCATTAAAAAATGTTCCAGAAAATATTGTTAAAGTGGTTGATGTTAAGACTCCTTCTTCTGGTGAAGAGGCTAAAAATTTATTTGATAATTTTAATTTTTTATCGAGCAAAGATCAGATAAAATTTGTCATTGGAAGTCAGCTAGACTACGAATGGTCAAAAAAAATTCTTATTCAATATCAATTGAACTCAATATGTGACGTCTTATTTTCACCTGTCGCCTCTCAATTATCTCCCCGTACTTTGGCTGATTGGATATTGCAGGATCAGTTATTTGTCCGCTTTCAAATTCAGTTGCATAAAGTTCTGTGGGGAGATGTTCCTGGGCGATAGTGTGATTTTTACAATAATATTGGAAATAATATGGTGTCAGCAGTAATTTTAGTGTCGGGAGGGTTGGACTCAACTACTTTGTTATCTATTGCTATTGATCAGGGGTATCAATGTTATGCGCTAAGTTTTGATTATGGTCAGCGACATAGAGTTGAATTAGATGCCGCTACTGAAATATCTCGTTTAAATGGCGTGGTAGAGCATAAAATAGTCAGTCTTAATCTTAACGCATTTGGTGGGTCTGCATTAACCGATAACTCAATTAATGTTCCTACAGAAATAACAACAGGTATTCCAGTGACCTATGTGCCAGCCAGAAATACAATTTTTTTATCTTATGCACTGGCTTGGGCGGAAGTGTTGGGTTGCCAGGATATTTTTATTGGAGTTAATGCGGTGGATTATTCAGGGTATCCTGATTGTCGCCCTGAGTATATTGACTCTTTTGCAGCAATGGCAAATTTGGCAACAAAATCTGCGGTAGAAGGGGATAAAGTTAAAATTCATACGCCATTGATTGCATTAACCAAAGGTGAAATCATAAAGAAAGGTATTTCTCTGGGAGTCGATTATTCTAAAACAATCTCTTGTTATCAGGCAAATGAAAAGGGAGAGGCTTGTGGCGTGTGTGATTCATGTCGTTTAAGAAGACAAGGGTTTCAGCAGGTCGAAGTCAGTGATCCAACAAGATATGAGCTAAAAACAAATTAATTAGAAAATTTTCTGAATATAGTTAAAAAATACTTGTCATTTTTACATAAAAAGGTATTATACATTTTCCTTTATATGGGCCGTTAGCTCAGTTGGTAGAGCAGTGGACTTTTAATCCATTGGTCGAGCGTTCGAGTCGCTCACGGCCCACCATTCCTTAATAAAAACTATAAGGGGAATGGATAATGAAACAGCTAAATTTAGAGCTGGAAGCTGAAAACCTTCAAAAATTAATCAAAAAATCAAAAGAAAAACAATTTCAAAAAGAAATAAAAGAACAGCAGAGTAAATATATGGGTGATATTCATTATTTGCCGCTTTGGAAAGATGATGATCGAGCCATTGCTAATTTTATAGTTAGATCCAGCCTTTTTACAACTCGAAAATACAACGTCAAGCGTGAGTCTTGCGAAGAAAAACCTTTGTTCGTTTGTGGTAAAGAGGGGATGTGGTTTAATGGCACCGAGTTGAGAGCATTTGACGATGAGATTGTCTATGCGCAAATTCTTCATTATGCCAAGAAACAACCACTTGGCGAATGGGTTGAGTTTAACGCAAGACAGGTATGTCGTGATATTGGCTGGCAAGAGAATGGTTATTATGCAAAAAAAGTTCGTCAGTGCTTGATGCGACTTCGTACCGCTCTGTTGTCTGTTGAAATAGATAGGATTGGTGAGTGG
>Ga0233443_1001115_pt1 | contig 24637 bp, 14 predicted proteins | sample SI_123_September_2_FD_182784 | JGI IMG/M metagenome (GOLD analysis project Ga0233443, IMG submission 182784) | Seawater microbial communities from Saanich Inlet, British Columbia, Canada - SI_123_September2016_200_MG | ecosystem: Environmental > Aquatic > Marine > Inlet | place: Canada: British...
ACATGATGGGCAAGCAATGCAGGTTCATTATACGGTGCTAATGGTTCCGGTGCGGCTGATGAATACAAAGCAAAATTGTATTACACCCACATGCGCGACTGGACCAATGAAACAGGTATGTCCTGTTTCTACTTCGAAGCATTTGACGAACAGTGGAAAGACACTAATGATAGCCTGGGTTCTGAAAACCATTTTGGAATGATTAATCTGAATGGTGAAGCCAAATATGCACTATGGAAATTGCTTGATGCCGGTGCATTTAAAGGATTAACCCGCAATGGTAAAACGATAAGCAAATCTTTTGGCGGTGACGAAAGTGCATTGCTAACAGCAATGCAAAACAATGCTATGATCAAAAATTCAAAAGAATAAGACATGAATATCAATAATGAATTATCGCTAAGGAAAAAAGATAGCTATGGGCTGGTTCATGCAGCTTCTCACTTAAGGTGGGATATGGCCGGTTTTTGCTTACCAGTCTTTTACACAGATACTTTTGGAAAATCTTCTTCTACCGGAACTATCATGCCGGGTGAAGCGGATGCAGGAAGAAATGATGACGTATTTCGGGACAAAAAGACATGGATATAAACGAACAAATTAATATAAATGAATCAAATACATATAAACTAAAACTTAATGTTATGAGAAGATTCCTTTTTACAATTCTGGTTTTACTTGGTGGATTGGGTTGGCTATCAGCTCAAGTCTTCACTGATTTTGAAAGCAATCAGAACGCAGTATTCAATGGTTGGCCAAATGCTCCGGTTCAGGTTATGAATCCCGATGCATCCGGTATTAACCTTAGCGATAGCGTTGGATGTTGGGCCCGTGGCGGTGAACAATGGGCACATTGTTACTCAGATTTAACGAGTGACATTGATTTTGCAAGTAACAAGATTTTTGAGATGAAGGTATATGCTCCTATTGCCTGTACCGTGTTATTTAAACTTGAAGATACCGGAGGGACTCCACCAGTTGAAGTTTCTCAAAGTGTGGTAGCAGCCAATACATGGGAGCAATTGTCGTTCGACTTTTCATTTGCTCAAACTGGTGTGTACGACAAGATCATCATCTTTTTCGATTTTGCCACATTTGGAACTGACACCTTTTATTTCGACGATATTTCGCTTGTACCTCCGGTCGGGCCGGTCCTTAGTCAGATTGATTTACCGGTAACTTTCGAGGATGTTACAGTTAACTATAGTGTAACTGATTTTGGTGGAAATACAACTGTCTTAGGTATCGATCCCTTAAATGCGGCGAATAATGTTGCCATAACAACCAAAGACTCTTTAGCTCAGACCTGGGCTGGTACAACCATTGGTACACCTGCAGGATTTGCCAGTATCATTCCATTTTCTGCTACTGATACTAAAATGAGTATGAAGGTTTATTCTCCGGCTATCGGATTAACATTGCGATTAAAGGTTGAAGATCATACCAATCCCGCAATTTCCTGCGAAACAGATATGCTGACAACAGCAGTGGGTGCATGGGAAGTCATTGAGTTCGATTTTAGCAATGAAGTTACCGGGACTGCTGCTCTTAACTTAAGCAATGCTTATGATATGGCAAATGTCTTTTTCGACTTTGGAAATATTGGGAATGGTGATGTTTTTTATTGGGATGATGTAGAATTTATGGCGGGACCTCCACCTGCACTGACACAGATTGACCTTCCTGTTACCTTTGAAGATTCCACAGTTGATTATACTGTTACCGATTTTGGTGGGAATACAACGGTTCTGGGTATTGATCCGCTGAATGCAGCGAACAATGTTGCTGTGACAACAAAAGACTCTCTGGCTCAGTTATGGGCTGGTACAACCATTGGTACACCTGCCGGTTTTGCAAATGCCATTCCTTTTGCTGCCAATGCATCATCGATGCAAGTAATGGTATATTCACCAGACGCAGGAATTCCTGTAAGACTAAAAGTTGAAGATGCGGCAAACGCAGCAATTTCCGTTGAAACCGAAGCTACTACAACCATGGCTAACGCATGGGATACACTGGTATTCGATTTTAGTAATCCGGTAATTGGAACAGCCGCCATGAACCTGGCTAATACTTACGACAAGGCATCGATCTTTTTCAATTTTGGAACAGATGGCACAACAGCCGGCAATAAAACTTATTATTGGGATGATGTAGCATTTCTACCTCCAGATACAAATGGTCCGGTTATTACTAACTCGCAATTTTGCGAAACTTACACTACCCACTTTGGGATACCTGGTGAAGTTGCTTCAGCGATATATTTAACTATTACAAATGTTGATGCAACTTCGATGTTTGTTGAGATTGAATCAGCAAGTGTTGATCCGGTTGATTTACTGCTGGTCCTAGGCGGAAGTGGTGCAAGCATTTCCGATCCTGATACTACGGTTCAGGGTAAAATTAAAAGAACCCTAACATGGACAGTACCTCCGGCGGATGTTTCACTAAACCTCCTATGGAGCAAGCAAACCTTTGGCGGAAACTGGCAATTAAACCAAACCGATATTGTTGTTCCGTTTGCAGCAAGCTGTGTCTTGGTACCTCCACCATTATCACAAATGGATTTACCTGTTACTTTTGATGATACCACTGTAAATTATGCCACAATTGATTTTGGTGGAACGAACTCTCAATTTGTTAGCGATCCGACAGGTGGAACAAATGAGGTAGTTGAAACCACGAAAACGGCCGGAGCCCAAACCTGGGCAGGAACAACACTGGCCACGCAGGGGCCACCAGAAGAAGGATTTGCCAATGCAATCCCATTTACAGCCAGTGAAACACAAATGACAGTTAGAGTTTATTCTCCATCAGCAGGAATTCCTGTGATGTTAAAGCTGGAGGATGAAAGTAACGCAGGGATTTTTGTTGAAGCACAGGATACAACAACAGCAGTTAATTCATGGGAAACCTTAACATTTGATTATAGTGCTGCAACAAGTGGATCATTAAACCTTTCCAATACCTACGACAAGGCAACTATCTTTTTCAACTTTGGAACCGGTGGAAGCGGTGGAGTCTATTATTGGGACGATGTGGAATTCGTCGACACAGTGATCGTTGTAAACCCGGCCTATACGATTTTTAATGATTTCGATGCCAACGAGAACGAAGTATTTACCGGCTGGCCGAATGCACCGCTAAAAGTTGCTAATCCTGATCCGTCAGGAATAAATGTTAGTGACAGCGTTGGATGCTGGGCAAGAGGAGGAGAACAATGGGCACATGCTTATTCCGATTTGCTTACACCAATTGATTTCTCTACCTATCAATCCATTGAAGCCAAGGTGTATTCACCAATTGCATGTACTGTATTGTGCAAATTGGAAAGCACTTTAGGAGCACCACCACTGGAAGTATCACAAAATATAAGCACTTCGAATACATGGGAGAATTTGTCTTTCAACTTTACGGGTGCCGCATCAGGTGTTTATAATAAGCTGATATTCTTCTTTGATTTTTCCACTTTTGGAACAGACACTTTCTACTTTGATGATGTACAATTGGCTGCAGTTTCTTTGGCTCAAATTGATCTTCCTGTGGATTTCGAATCCATGACCGTTGATTATTCACTTACCGATTTTGGTGGTGCGTCTACAATGCTGGGAGTAGATCCAATGGTTCCGACAAATAATGTTGCCATTACTACAAAAACTGCTGGTGCTCAAACCTGGGCAGGTACAACCATTGGTACAGCCAGTGGCTTTGCAACAGCAATTCCGTTTACAACACTCGATACAAAACTTGGTGTGAAGGTATATTCACCAGCAGCCGGAATACCAATACTTTTAAAGGTTGAAGACCATAACAATGGTGGTATTTTCTGCGAAGTTCAGTCAAGTACAACCATGGCAAATGCATGGGAAACCATTGAGTTTGATTATGCAACCGGAACACCTGCATTAAACCTTAGCCTCACCTACGATATGGCAAGTATCTTTTTCGATTTTGGAAGCATGGGAGCAGGCGATATGTTCTATTGGGATGATGTAGAATTTATAGTGGGGCCTCCACCTGTCTTAACACAGATGGATTTGCCTGTGACTTTTGATGATGTCACTGTAAATTATGCCACAATTGATTTTGGTGGAACAAATTCTCAATTTGTTGCTGATCCGACAGGTGGAACTAACCAGGTAGTTGAAACTACGAAAACTGCCGGAGCCCAAACCTGGGCAGGAACAACACTGGCAACACAGGGACCACCCGAAGAAGGATTTGCCAACGCAATCCCATTTACAGCCAACAAAACACAAATGACAGTTAGAGTTTATTCTCCATCAGCAGGAATTCCTGTGATGTTAAAGCTGGAGGATGAAAGTAACGCAGGGATTTTTGTTGAAGCACAGGATACAACAACAGCTGTTAATACCTGGGAAACCTTAACATTTGATTATAGTGCACCAACAAATGGATCATTGAACCTTTCCAGTACCTACGACAAAGCAATTATCTTTTTTAACTTTGGAGCCGGTGGAAGCGGTGGAGTCTATTACTGGGACGATGTAGAATTCGTCGACACAGTGATCGTTGTAAACCCGGCCTATACGATTTTTAATGATTTTGATGCCAACGAGAACGAAGTATTTACCGGCTGGCCGAATGCACCGTTAAAAGTTGCCAATCCTGATCCGTCAGGAGTAAATGTTAGCGATAGCGTTGGATGCTGGGCAAGAGGAGGAGAACAATGGGCACATGCTTATTCCGATTTGCTTACACCAATTGATTTTTCTACCTATCAATCCATTGAAGCCAAGGTGTATTCACCAATTGCGTGTACTGTATTGTGCAAACTGGAAAGTACCTTAGGCGCACCGCCAGTTGAAGTGTCACAAAATATTACCGCTCCAAATACATGGCAGAATTTGTCTTTCAACTTTACGGGAGCCGCATCAGGTGTTTATAACAAGCTGATATTCTTCTTTGATTTTGCCACTTTTGGAACAGACACCTTCTACTTTGACGATGTACAGTTAGCTGCAGCAACTTTGGCTCAAATCGACCTCCCTGTGGATTTCGAATCCCTGATCGTAGATTATTCACTTACTGATTTTGGTGGTGCCTCTACAATGCTGGGAGCAGATCCAATGGTTCCGACAAATAATGTTGCCATTACTACAAAAACTGCAGGTGCTCAAACCTGGGCAGGTACAACTATTGGTACAGCCAGTGGCTTTGCAACTGCAATTCCGTTTACAACACTCGATACAAAACTAAGTGTGAATGTATATTCACCAGCAGCCGGAATACCAATACTTTTAAAGGTTGAAGACCATAGCAATAATGCTATTTTCTGCGAAGTTCAGTCAAGTACAACCATGGCAAACGCATGGGAAACCATTGAGTTTGATTATGCAACCGGAACACCAGCATTAAACCTAAGCCTCACTTACGATATGGCAAGCATCTTTTTTGATTTTGGAAGTATGGGAGCAGGCGATATGTTCTACTGGGACGAAGTACAACTTGTACCGTTTATGTTTGATCCGATTGATCTTCCAATTGATTTTGAATCAGCATTGATTGACTATACCTTTGAAGTTTGGGGTGGTACTGCTTCCGAATTAGTTGTCGATCCGGTTGATACAACCAACCATGTTGCTAAAACAACCAAACCTGCTGGTGCTCAAACCTGGGCAGGTACTGCACCTGTCGGGAATGCAAATGGATTGGCAAACGCAATCCCGTTCACCTCGGCACTTACAAAAATGAGTGTGAGGATTTATTCACCGGCGGCAGGAATACCTGTTCTTCTAAAAGTTGAAGATAAAAACAATGGTGCACAAGCTTGTGAAACCCTGGGTACAACGACCGTTGCAAATGCCTGGGAAACTATTGTATTTGACTTTGCAAATGAACAACCCGGAACTCCGGCTCTGAATCTTGCCTGGACTTATAACAAGGTGGCCATCTTTTTTGACTTTGGAAACATGGGAGCCGGCGATATTTTCTATTGGGACGATGTTCAGTTCCTCAACTATTCAATCGATATTCAAACCGTCAGTATTGTTTCGGGATGGAGTATCATTTCTACCTACATTGATCCTTTTGAAGCTTCACTTGATAGTGTTTTTGCTCCGGTTCTTACAGAGGTCGTAATTGTTAAAGATTGGAATGGATTGGTTTTCTGGCCACAGTTCGGACTGAATGCCATTGGATCTCTTACCATTGGTGGAGGATATCAAGCTAAATTTGTTACTGCGCAAAACCTTGATGTTACAGGAACAGCACTGGTTCCGGAAAATACTCCGGTCAGTATTCCTGCAGGGTGGAGTATTATTGGATATTTACGAAATACACCGGGAAATGCTGAAGTTATGTTCAGCACCATTGTTTCCGATTTAACAATAGCAAAAAACGGTTCTGGATTAGTTTACTGGCCATTCTTTGGATTAAATGCAATTGGAAACCTGATTCCGGGTGAAGGCTATCAGCTTAAACTTGTCAATGGAGTAACTTTGTACTATCCTGCTAATGGGCCGGTTAGTCTTGCCAAACAAAGTAATATTACCTGTAACTACTATACGCACTCAATTAATACCGGTGATAATATGACGGTAGCCTTCCCAATTGCAAGCTGGAATGTAATTCCAAATATGGGAGATGAAATTGGTGCATTTAATGCAGATGGCAGTTTAATCGGAAGCGCAGTTTTTACCAATAATCATACAGTTCTTACCATTTGGGGTAACTCAATTCATCATCTGGACGACGACGGAGCTGAATCCGGAGAACAGGTTCACTTCAGACTTTATTCTTCTGATAATAACAGAGAAACAGAAATTGAAATCGACAGATGGGAGAGCGGAGATGATATCTATAAAACAAATGAAATTGCAATTGCAGGAAATGCTTCATATATGGAGGATTTGATGACTGCAATAGCTTATCCAAATCCTGCAAAAGAAACATTAACAGTTCAGCTTACCTCGGCTAATGCCAATGTAATCGACCTGAAAATATTTAATGCAGTAGGTGTTTTAATTGAGAACCAGCGAACCGAAAATAAACCGGGCGATGATGTTCTGATTCAAATAAATACCAGTGAGTACACCTCAGGTTCATACTATTTTACTGTTAATGCAGGAACTTCAGTGTACATGGACAGATTTCAAGTGATTAAATAATAATTATTAATAAAAGACAAAGGAAGTGAGCTTTAAAGCTCATTTCCTTACTCTTTCTAAACTTTTTTAAAATGAAAAAAACACTACTTTACTTATTCATTGTAGCAATGAGCATTGGAACGATAAGTGCTCAGATGCTAAATGATTTTGATGCCAATCAAAACATTACCATGGAAGGTTGGCCAAATCTCCCAACAATAGTTGCAAATCCTGATGCAACCGGAATTAATACAAGTGCCAATTGTGCAGAATTTGTACGTAGCACCGAACAATGGGCACATAGTTATTCAAATCTGGCGAATGCCCTTGATTTCTCTACCAACAACGCATTTAAATTGAAAGCATGGTCCCCGATTGCCTGTACTGTATTATTTAAACTTGAGACTCAGTCAGGAACTGGTGGTACCGTTGAAGTTCCCATGGACATTACTACACCAAACCAATGGACTCAGCTCGAATTTGCTTTTCCCGGCGCAACAAGTAATCTTTATGATAAGATTGTTATTTTCTTTGATTTTGCGACCATGGTAGATAACACCTTTTTCTTCGACGATTTGGAGTTTGTTGGCGGAACGGGGCCAAATTTGACACAGATATCATTACCTGTTACTTTCCAGGATACCACGGTAGATTATACCGTAACTGACTTTGGTGGCAATGTTAGCGTACTGGGTCCTGATCCGATGAATGCTTCAAACGTAGTGGCCATTACCACAAAGGATAATTTAGCAGAAACCTGGGCTGGAACCACCATAGGCACTCCTCTGGGATTTTCATCTGCTGTTCCGTTTACAGCAAGCGATACTAAAATGAGCGTTAAAGTTTATTCTCCTGCAGTAGGTTTACCAATTCGTTTGAAAGTTGAAGATCACAACGACAATACTCAGACCTGTGAGACAGAAGCATTAACGACCGTAGCAAATACGTGGGAAACCCTCGAATTTGATTTTAGTAACGAAGCCGCAGGAACCGCTGCATTGAATTTGAGCTGGACTTTCGACATGGCATCCATTTTCTTCGATTTTGGAACAGCCGGAGCTGGTGATGTTTTCTATTGGGATGACGTTGAATTCATGGGTGGAGGTAATCCTTTGACTCAAATCTCACTACCGGTAACTTTCGATGATCCAACAGTAGATTATACAGTCACCGACTTCGGAGGAAACATTACTACTATTCAGGCAGATCCGGTTGTTTCAACCAACCAGGTTGCTTTTACAACAAAAGGCCTGAATGCAGAAACCTGGGCAGGAACCACCATAAGTACACCAATGGGATTCTCCGCGGCCGTACCTTTTACAAGTGTTTATACAAAAATGACAGTTCAGGTTTATGCTCCGGCAGTAGGTTTACCAATTCGATTAAAGGTTGAAGATCATAGCGATAACACTCATACCTGTGAGACAGAAGCGCTGACTACAGTTGCTAATGCCTGGGAAACGCTTGAATTCGATTTTAGCAATGAAGCAGCAGGAACAGCAGCTTTAAATTTAAGCTGGACCTTCGATATGGCTTCTATTTTCTTTGATTTTGGAACCATGGGAGATGATGATGTTTTCTATTGGGACGATGTAAGATTTATATCAACCAATGGAACAGAATCCCTGGATATGGATGCTGTTAGCATATATCCTAATCCGGTTAATGATATTCTAAATATTGATATTAAGGCCGATGCAGATATGGTGAGCATCTATAATATTTTGGGAATTCAGGTATATGCTGAAGAAGTGGAAAATGATAATCTATCCATTGATGTTTCAGGTTTCTCCGAAGGAGTTTACATAGTTACCATCTTGAATGCGAACAATATTATCTCTTTATATAGATTAATTAAGCGTTAGAATTCTTGTTAACATCAATATTGCATCAATTTGGTAATTTGATACGGAATGTTTGCTTCATAGAGGCAAACATTCTTCTTTTACTGAAAAAATAAAGTACCTTAAGCACCATCAATTTCATACCATGAATTATATAAGCCGATCGGTAAGCAGCCTGATAGTAATCTTAATAGCATTTTCGGCCATTCTCAATGCCCAGCAAAACGCGATTGATCATTGGGAGATGTTAATTGAAGCAGGGGATGACTGGCGCTATTATCCGGCTACTCAGGAACCCCCCACTGATTGGCGTGAAATTTCTTTTAATGACAATGCCTGGAATATTGGAGCGGGCGGAATTGGATATGGTGATAATGATGATCTTACTGTAATAGCAGCTGTGAACTCTTTGTACATGAGGAGAAAGTTCAATATAACTAACATGAGTGTTATTTATGCTGCCTTATTTTACATTGACTATGATGATGCATTTGTAGCCTTTCTGAATGGTGAAGAAATTGCTCGTGGAAATATTGGCATTCCCGGGCAAATACCAACATTCGATACCTATGCCGACAATAATACACATGAAGCCCAGATGTATCAGGGTGGAGATCCTGAAAGTTTTGTGCTCAACAATCAACTCATCGATTCGCTATTGCTTACGGGTGATAATGTTCTGGCCATTCAGGTTCATAACTATGGAACCACTTCAAGCGATTTATCTGCCATTCCCTTCCTGTTTGTTGGAACTTCCGATACAATAATTAACAGTGTATTGCCAAGCTGGTTTAATGAGGGGGATTTAGGCCTGGCAACACACCTGCCTCTTTTATCCATCAATACAAATGGACAGGCAATTCTAGATGAACCCCGGATAGTTGCTAATTTGAAGGTATTCACCAACATCTCCGGTCAGCTCAATTCCCTATTCGACACACCATCGGATTACGATGGAAATATAAGCATTGAGATCAGAGGAAATAGTTCTCAAATGTTTGAGAAGAAATCATATGCCTTTGAAACTCAATTGGCAAATGGAGAGAACAATAATGTTTCATTACTTGGATTGCCGGAAGAAAATGATTGGATTCTCTATGGGCCATATTCAGATAAAACATTTATTCGAAACATGCTCACCTATCAATTGGCTCGGGAAATGGGATGGTATGCAAGCAGAACTGTCTTTTGTGAATTGGTTGTTAATGAGAACTATCGGGGAATCTACATTCTTACCGAGAAAATTAAACGGGATAAAAATCGGGTTGACATTGACAAAATTGATGAATTTGATAATTCCGGCGATTCAGTTACGGGTGGCTATATAATTAAGGTCGACTGGCCTGATGATGGTACAAACTACGATTGGTTTTCACCTGTTACTAACTATAATGGTAACAATCTTAACCTTGGATACCAGTACGATTATCCCAAACGGAGTAACATTACGAATCAGCAGAAGGCCTACATTCAGTCTTATGTTTCTTCATTTGAGCAGGCACTGATAGGAAGTAATTATAGCCACCTGCTGGTAGGATATCGCAAATATATAGATATGCAATCGTTTGCTGACCATTTCATCCTTAATGAGATTAGCAATAATGTAGATGCTTACCGACTGAGCAATTATTTTACGAAGGTTAGATTATCAAAGGGTGGGAAATTAGTTGCAGGCCCTGTTTGGGATTTTAATTTAGGCTTTGGAAATGCCGATTATGGAAATGGTTGGCAAACCTACGGCTGGGCCCTGGATAATCCCTATGTGGTTTCAGTTATTCCCTTTCATATGAAGAGGTTGAAAGAAGATCCTATTTTTGAGCAGTTATTAAGATGCAGATGGAATGAATTGAGGAATTCGGTTTTATCAACCAGCCATATCAATAGTCTTATCGATTCAGTTGCTAACTACCTTGGGCCTGCCATTAACAGAAACTACGAAAGATGGAATATTTTAGGCACCTACGTGTGGCCAAACTATTTTATTGGCAATACTTATCAGGAAGAAATTACTTATCTCAAGGAGTTTATAGTAAACCGGGTGGCCTGGATGGATTCGAACCTTCCGGTTAGTTCTACAAACTGTCAGTCATTATACTTAGATGATGTAATAATCACAGAAATCAATTATCAATCCGGTGCAAGCCTTGATCCGGGCGATTGGTTTGAGATTTATAATAAAAGTACTGGTACAATCAATTTAACAGCCTGGGTGGTGAAAGATGAGAATAATCTCAACAGCTATACTATTCCTTATGGTACATTGCTGACACCGGGATCCCATATGGTCATCTGTGGTAATGAACCGGATTTTAACCAGCACTTCCCCGCTGTGTATAATTCCATTGGATCATTTAACTGGAAGTTGGGATCGAATGATCATATTCGACTCTTCGATGCAGATGGATTGTTGGTGAGTGAGGTGAATTTTGATAACAATTCACCCTGGCCTGAATTTTCTTCAGGCTCTACGGAAACCCTGGAACTGACAAATCCAAATGCTAATCCAAATGATGCCACAAGTTGGTTTATTGGTTGCCCCGGTGGTTCCCCCGGTACGGAATATACTTTTCCCTGTCCGGAACTTAGTCTTGTTGATGCAACAATACCTGACATCAGAATTTATCCTAATCCTGTGATCAACGAACTGACCATTAATGGTTTCCCTGATTCAGGAATCCAATATGAGATAGTGAGTGTTGATGGCAGAGTGATTTGCAAAGGTATCTTAGATCAGTCAATAACAAGCATCAATACTGCTGACCTGATTCCCGGATATTACGTTTTAAAGCTTAGCGGTAAGCTTAATTCATGGACAAAGTCATTTACAAAAGAAGCTAATCCGTGAAAGTGGTGATTGACTAAGATGCCTGGTAATTAGGTGTCTATCCAATTAATCGTCGCTATTTGTCAAGGTAAAAATGACAGTTGTTCCTTGTCCCGGGGCACTTTCAACCTTAAATTCACCATCAAGCTTATCAATCAATTCCTTGCATAGTATTAAACCAAGGCCCGTGCTGGGTTCTCCATTTGTTCCGGATCTGCCTGTCTTTTTATCTATCTGGAATAAATTATTCTTAATGTCATCCGGCATACCAATTCCCGAATCCATAACTTTTACTTCAATCTGAGGTCCTCTTTCCTGGGCAGAGATATGGACAAAGCCACCATTATTAGTGAATTTTACAGAATTCGTAACGAGATTTCTTATAACTGTTTTTGTCATATTATTATCGGTGAAGACTTTGCATTCTTTATTGACTTCATTTACGATGGTAATCTCTTTGTTCATGGCATTGATTGCAATGGGCTCGATACTACTATTGACTATCGTATTGAGATATCCGGAACATGGGTTTGTTTCCATCAGTCCCTGCTGAATTCTAGCCCATTCAAGAAGATTTTCGAGCAGTTTATATGAATTGTCCACCGACAATTTAAGCTCACTTGAAATCTCATGGATTTCCTGTTGCGAAAATTGATTTTCCCTATTATTAAGTAAATCAGCCAGGCCAATAACTCCGTGAAAGGGACTCTTTAAATCGTGTGAGATGATTGAGAACAATTTGTCTTTCGTTGCATTCAGCTCATCCACCTTTTGTTTTTGAATCCGGATAATATCGTTTTCCTTATCATAATCCTTCTTAAACAAACTGTGAAATATATAACTAATCAGGAATGTGAAAATAAAAGAGAAATACATGTCCATTTGCTTTGAGCTTGCCGAAGGATAGTGCTGCATAAGCTGATCGCTATAATGGATTTCCAGGAAGATAAGAATAGCAATATTTATGGTTGTTATAAGCAAAAATTTAAGGTGGTGTTTGGCCTTGGCTATTGAAACAAAGGTGGCTATTGCAAGAATGTATATAATGGGTGTAGAACCTTGTGATCCTTCAGTGCTGAACCAAACAACGGAAAGTAATATACAGGAAAGAATTACAAAGAAGGTACTATTGTATTTCTTTTGAATTCTTGACCTATAATACAGGAAAATGTATGCGAAAATAAAAACAATAAAAACTGTATTTAAAAGCAGGGATAGTCCGATGGAACTGTTCCAGTAAAAAGCGATAATACAAATCAATATACCAGCGAAGGAAGCAGCATTGAAGATTCTGTTCTCAATTGTGAATTTATCTCTTTTCCCAATAATGTTCCGTACCCCCCTGCGCATCCACAATCTATGTTTAGTCATGCTTCGTTTTTTAAGATAGTTTCGAAAATCAGTAAGATTCTAACTTCAAATTTTACTTATTAAAATCTTTATTAAGTTAGGGAAAAAACCTTTAATAATGTGAGTTATTTTGATATAATTCAAATGAAAAGCACCGTGGATGCATCGGAATGATTGACCGCGAAATACCAGTTTAGATTGTCCTTGAAATCACAAAAATTAGTTCTTTTTAGAATGAATTTCTGACAATCAAATCGGGTTTAACACTTGAGTTTAGGCAGATCCATGGATTCTACTTTTAGCTGCTCAGTTTTTGCTAATCTTCTAAACAATCTTTCAAAAGCTGTGCGATTTCCATATAAAGATTTAGTTATTCAGCTAAAACTTGGAGGAGACATTGGTAGCAACATCGGAGCTTTTTCATCTTGTAGTTTTAAGCCCATGGCAAATATTTAACTTTCTGAAAAACCAGGAATCAGGTAAAATGTGATGCTGATCTAACAACACATCACTTGCCTGTGGTTAAAATTCAATGACTTTAAATTTCCATCAAAACCTTTCTTAGCCCTTGGATGTTATATGCGTTTTAAGGTTCGTCCCACAATGAAGATAAAGAATGAAATAAAACATATTGATTAGCTAAACACAGCTAATCAACAAATTATATAACTTTACTACATTAATAAACAGTAAGCTTTAGTAATTAAACTTAATAAATATAATTATGGAAAATAAACAATTTAAAGTCCCTGCCTGGTATTGGATATTGACAGCCATTCTTCTCTTATGGAATTTGATGGGAGTGTTTTCTTTCATTGGACATACATTTATTTCAGACGAAACCTTACAGGCACTACCAACTAATGAAAGAGAGCTTTACGGAGATTATCCTATGTGGACAACCATTGTTTTTGCTATTGCGGTTTTAAGCGGTTTATTAGGATCCATAGGCCTTTTTCTAAAGAAGAAATGGACAAAGATGTCATTCATAATCTCGTTGTGTGCCATCATTCCTCAAATGTTACACAATGTGGTCTTTACAGAATCCATTGAAGTGTACGGACTAATTCAGGCGATTACAATGCCAATTCTTGTTGTCATCTTTGGCTTATTCGCGATTTGGTTTGCATCATTTGCAATAAAGAAAACCTGGTTAGGATAACTTATTATTCGTTTGTTGGTTTGAGTGTGAGAATTGAAATACGCCTATTAGATTCAAGCTCAATTCTCGCTCTCCTGCCTGCCTGCAGTATTTATCCAGCGAATCCCTAAAGGGTGCGATACCATTGGATAAATGGCATTGGAACCGGAACCAAAGAACCATTAACTATTAAACCTGCGAAGCCAAATTGTAAAGCTTTGTTTTCATCCTGATGCCACCTTACTCCGGGAATTAATATAGCAAATCCATCAAAATTTTCTTTAGGCAAAAAAATGAATGAGTCAAACACCAAACTTATTTTAGGTGAAACTTTAGTCATGCCGGCAATACTTGTCATGAATGTGCCGCCATCCAGTCCATCATCCCCCCATAAAAAAGAATATCCCCCTGAAAACGCAATGTTACTTCTTCTGTTTCCGGATGAAATGGTAGCAAAAGGTAAAGCTCCTCCGACTCCGATATTTGCCCATGATCCGGTTCCTACCAAGCCCCCAAGAGCAAAATGAGTAGTTTCATTAATTTGCCAACTCTTCTTTATTGTACCAACCAGAGGTATTCCAAACCATGATGTCATAACTCCGGCGCCAAGGTTGTCGGCAACTGCAAATTGAAGATCAGGACCAAATAAATTCCATTGAATATAGTTTTCTCCTTTTTTTATTGGTAAGCCATTAGTAGAAATAAAATATCTGGTAGAAAACTTGTCTTCACCAATAAATTCACCTTTTGTATTAAAATCCTTTGCCTCTACAGCTATTATTTTTTGAATAACATGTTGTGGAATATAAATCTGCCTGTTGTCTTCAGTAAGCAGTAATAATTCGCGCGCATCCTGACTTAAAATTCTGCCAATCAGTTCTCCACCATCAGTTTTTACTATTCTATAGCTTGTTGTATCCTGCTTGCTTATTGTATCATTTTGAGCAACAGCCAAAAATGTAAAACTTGATAATAGAAGAGTAAAAAATAAGGTTTTCATATTGATTCTATGATTAGTAATATTATCAAATTTAACATTAAAGTTCATTAAATATATTATTAAGGGCAGTAATTATGAATCCAACTGGATCAAAAAGCAAGTAATTGTTATAGCAGAAGTAAGATTCCTGGATTCCAGTGAATTATAAAGTGTGAGGTCTTTTTTTCTACAATGACCTTGACCTCCTCCAATTATTCAACACAGCCTTATATAGATAATTCGGACTTCTACTCGTTTGTTGTTTACCATAAAAAGGAAAATATGAATAATCGTATTGGTCGGTACAGTTTATAAAATGAAGTGCTTTGAAAATCTGTACTCTGTATAGCCAAGGACTTAGAGAATCATTATCGCATATATATTATTTATTATTGAAGTACTTCCCGTAATTACAACGATTCCAAGCACTTATGCCTACGGATTAAATGTTGCCTTAACTGCCTGACTTTTAGGCAAACTAAGGAAATTGCCAGTTTATTAGTTGTACTGAAAATCCCATCATCATCATTTATTATTGTTAGTATTCTCCTTCAGCGGGGAAAATTAGTAGTTGTTGTTAGAATGACAGATTGTCTCATATTAAACTAATCAATATGAAAGTTAGATTCATTACATTGTTAAGTATCTATATTACTGGAAATGTCAACATTAATTTAAGATGATAATTATGAGGTTAAGGTGCATGCACCAATACATTGTTATCCCCTTCAAATCGAGTAATTTATATTACAATTAGTAAAACAGCAAGAGGGGCATGAATATGCGGTCACGGCAATCTTACACCTGATTACATATGTATACCAGACTTCCAGAATGTTATTCCTGAAATAATAATATAAAATTGCATAAAACAAGAAGAAGGGTCAAATTCAACTTTATCTGAAACTAAGTCCAATTCCCACAGAAGCTACATGATACTCGCCATAAGTGTAATCAGCATGAATTGTTAATAATGCCAATTTTATTCTTATTCCTGCTGAATAACGCATACCATCATTACTTTCTATTTCAATATCAATTGGATCGGTAAGAACATCCTGATCACGCAAAACTACCTGACCAAAATGTTGACTTAAAGGGTCAGTTTCAATTGTACTTAATGGATAGTTGCCTGTCAATTCTAAAGAGGTGACTGTATTACTAAAACCTATACCACCATAGAAGCATATCACAGGTAAATTTGCTGATATCAATAAGCTTCCGGTTAATCCCTTTGCAGAAAATCCTAATTCCTGATTATCAAATGGGATAGTTGTTAAAATTAATGGATTTCCAAACGGCTGCAGGTTTTGAACTGCAGTTGTTCTAAAGTCGGTGTATGCTCCCATCGCAGAAATATGAAATACTGGCAGTCTCTTCAAGAATGGAAGATATTGCTTCAAATCATGCTTAACTCCTATTCCCCATAATGAGAATTCATAATCATCAAGAAAAGTCATGGATGGAGCATATCGTCCCATAATCTCTGTTCCTAATGGTAAACCAACAGCTGCCTTTAACATTGGAACAGGTAAATAACCAAAGCCTGTTCCTTTAGGGCTTTCGAAAGAAGCAATTTCCACAGGAGTTGATGTAATAGGATTTAATTCATTATAAACCAGTTGTGGACCCAGACTGTTTTCACCTGCAATTGTCGGGGCAAAATGATCTGTTGGGTCGGCAAGCTCAAACTTTTGAAGTGCGAGTGCATTAATATCAAATGTCTTATCTACATCCGGAATAATAGATGCGGAGATTGTCAAAGTAAGGTCAAACCCTAAAGTATTATGAACTTTTGCGCTATTATACCAACCCGCATTAAGACTAGTTCCAAAACCTTCTGCATAAGGTTCAAAATAAGCAGATAATAATGTCTCAGCATCATCAACACCAGATTGAAGGAAATTAGAAACCTGAGTTTGCCCGGAAGCAGAAAGGAATGATATAACTATGGCAAGGATTAAAAATACTTTTTTCATAATGTCAAGGATTAATTCAATGCTAATTTAAGAACAAATAGAATCGATTCAAAACTTCACTCAAGTTGAAAGCTTCCCTGGCTCGGGCAATTTCAAACTTCGTCGTTTGAAATTGCCGTCTTATCGCCACAGTAATATATTTATCAATTAAAGAACTACTATTTGGTTTCCGCTCAGCTTAATAACATTTTTTATTGCAGAAGCTATCTTATTATATGCAATCCGGCAGGAATTATAGTACCAATTATCATTGGAAAGAATCAGATTGTGGATTCAAAATTTTCAACACTCAAAACATTCAGGTCATTGGCTGCTTAATGAAGAATAATGCGTATTATTAGTAATCAAATGGAGTTATAGCGATAGAACGAGGGAAGAGTAATAAACGAAGATAAAATATTATGCAAAAAATCGATACCACTAATGATTCGAAGAGGAAAAAAGTAGCAATTATTGGTGCTGGTAAAATGACTAAACCAATGGTGGATTATTTTATTGACACCTGTGCTTACCAGGTTTTTATGGTAAATCGCACCCTTGCTACTGCGGAAAAGGTTATTGATGGAAGAAAGTCGGGTATAGCTGTTAAATGGACTGCCGGTGAGGCCGACGCATTGGATGAAGTTATCTCACAATCAGATATTGTGATAAGCATGGTTCCAAAACCACTGCATATTAATGTTGCGAAATCGTGTCTGAGATGCAATAAGAATATGGTGACCACGGCATACGAAATTCCTGAACTGATGGCGCTGGATAAAGAGGTGAAAAAGAAAGGCCTTTTATTCTTAAATGAACTAGGCGAAGTTCCCGGCATCGATCATTTTGGAACACAACTTTTACTTGATGAAGTTAGAAAAGAGGGTGGGAGAGTCCTGAGTCTAAAATCGTATGGTAGTGGACTGCCGGCTTATGAGCATAATAACAACCCAATGTTATATAAATTTTCATGGGATCCGAATACCGTATTTGTAGCAGCTCAGACGGCAGCTCAATATATCGATAATGGAAAAAAAGTAAAAGTCCCGGGGGATAAACTCTTTACACATTTCTGGTTAACCGAAGTTGAAGGATTAGGCACATTTGAAACCTATCCGAATAAAGATGTCGATAAATATGTTGAACCTTTTGGTCTTCCTGATGATGTAACTTTTTACAGAGGCTTACTCAGATATTCAGGCTACTGTAATAATTTAAGAAATATTATGGAACTGGGCTTTCTGGATAAAGAAGTCGTTCACGATTTTTCAAATATAAGCTACCGGCAATTGATGGCTTCATTAATTGGAAGTGATTCAACTGATGATCTCGAACTAAAAGTGACAAAATATTTGAATGTTTATGAGAATGCTGACATTATTCATCGTTTAAAATGGCTTGGGCTTTTTGATGACAGACCAATTGATTTAAAGGAGGCAACAAAACTGGATGTGCTGCTTGATCGAATGCTAAAACGTATGGCTTACGAACCACACGAAAGCGATATGATTATTTTACACATTGAAGTGATCGCTGAATTTGAAAATGGCAGGAAAGAAAAAAGGCTGGCTACCATGATAAATAAAGGCATCCCTTATGGCGATTCAGCCATGTCGAGAGCTGTTGCTCTACCAGCTGCAATTTCAGCCAGGCTTATTCTGGAAGATAAAATAAAAGCAAGCGGATTAAGAATGCCACCGAACTTGCCGGAGTTATACAAACCTGTATTGGAAGAATTAGAAACCTTTGGTTTTACTTTCAAACGTCAGAAGATTTTAATAACATAATGTGTTATTCTTATTGGTAATTATAAATCATTCATTTTTTTTGCATTCAGATATTATTGAGAAAAATAAGTATACGGAATGAGTGATATTAAAACAATAACAATTATTGGAGCCGGATTAATGGTAAAACCAATGGTTGATTATTTCATTGAAAAAAAATCCTACCGAATAAATTTGTTGGATCGATACGTTGATAAAGCAATCGACATAAAGGCAAACAGGCCGGAGTGCGAGGCGCTGGAATGGCTCAACAACGATACCGGGCAACTTGATAATGTGATTAAAGATTCTGATATAGTTATCAGCATGGTTCCTAAGCCAGTGCATATAATTATTGCCGGATCTTGCCTGAGATATAAAAAGAATATGGTAACTGCTTCCTACGAAGTCCCGGCTTTAATGGATTTGAAAAGTGAAGTTGATAAACAAGGGATCTTAATTTTAAGTGAATTAGGCGAGGTTCCGGGAATGGATCATTTCGGAACACAGTTGCTTCTCGATCAGATCAAGGAAGAAAACGGAAGAGTTTTAAGTGTTAATTCTTACGGAAGTGGAATCCCATCATTTGAATCCAATAATAATCCAATGGGTTATAAATTCTGTTGGGATCCTGTTACTGTTTTTGTTGCCGCACAAACTCCGGCTGCCTATTTTAAAGAAGGAGAAAAGATATCTGTTCCGGGAGATAAGCTTTTTGAGAATTTTTGGTATGTAGACATTGAAGATCTTGGCATTTTTGAAACCTATGCCAATAAGGATGTTGAGAAATATATTGAACCTTTTGGTCTGGATAGAAATATCTCCTTTTATAGAGGACTTTTGAGATACTCAGGGTATTGCAATAATATGCGATATATGGAGAAACTGGGTTTGTTTAATAATCAGGAAACGAGCAGTTTTGAAAACAAAACCTTCTCACAATTTACAAGTTCGTTGCTTAAAGGAGGATCTGTAGAAAATCTAGAAAAAGAAGTTGCAGACTATTTAGGTCTTGACATCAACTCCGATTTTATACACCGAATGAAATGGTTAGGCCTTTTTGATAATGAACTGATACCTTTAGATGAAGGAAGCAATCTGGATGTTCTTCTGGACAGGATGCTCAAGAAAATGGTTTACGCTAAGGGCGAAAAAGATATGATTATTCTCCATATAGAAATCATTGCAGAATTTGATGATGGCATTAAAGAAAAGCGGATTGCAACTATGATTGTTAAAGGCGATCCGCATGGAGAAACAGCGATGTCGAGAGCAGTTGCACTTCCTACAGCTATTTCTTCAAGACTGATAGTAGATGGGAAAATAAAGCAGAAAGGTTTACGCATGCCTCCGAATATGCCTGAGCTTTATAAATATGCTTTGGAAGAATTAAAAGAGCACGGGTTCGAGTTTACAACAAAACGGATCAGATTATAGAACCATTACTAACTCAGTGTTTTTTACTACATAATACGGGCATATCGCTGTCTGGCAGTAATTTAAGTAGTCAATATCATTAGAAAGAATCAGGTTGAAGATTCAAAATCTTCAACCTTCAAAACATTCAAGTCCTGGCTGTTTAATGAAGAATAATTGGTAATCTTAATTATCAATTTGAATTAATGCGACGGAACCCCCCTATATTTGTATAAACTTTAAATTGCTCAAATATGAAACACATTACAATCTTGCTTGCTTTAATGATTTTAGTGTGTATGGATAGCAGAGCCCAAAAATGGGCGGAGATGATGGAAGATCCGAACATTAGTCTTTTTGAAGTGCAAAGGGAGTTCAATGTTTTCTTTGCAAGGAATGAACACGTAAAAGGAGATGGCTACAATGTGTTTAAGCGTTGGGAGTACTGGATGGAGCGGCATGTGAATGAAGACGGTTTGCTACCTCCTGCAGGCCTTGAGTGGGAAGAGTATTTCCGTTTTATGTCTGAGTACAGAGCTTCAAAGATTAGGGATGGAGGGAGGATTACGGCATCTCAGGAAGGCAACTGGACTCCTTTGGGTTCTGGTTCTACATTGCAGAACTGGTCAAATTTTGAAATTGGTATTGGGCGTGTGGATGTTCTTAAGCGCGATCCCTTCAATTCGAGTACTTTTTATGCTGGTACACCTTCCGGCGGTTTGTGGAAAAGTACCAATTCCTGCGTTACATGGAATACAACCGGTACTGATAGCCTGCCCACCATGGGAGTATCGGCAATTGTGTTTCATCCGAAAGAGCCTGATCATCTTTTTATTGCTACAGGCGATCGGGATGCAAATGGAACCCGGAGCATCGGACTGTTGGAATCTTTTGATGGCGGAAATACCTGGGATACCACAGGGCTTACGTATCAACTTTATAATTATGAGAGGATATACGACCTTCTTATTCATCCAACAAATCCGGATACCATGTATGCAGGTACTTTTAGCGGATTATTCAGATCCTATGATGGAGCAAATAGCTGGACATTGATTCACAGTGAGTATGCAATGGATATTGAGTTTAAACCCGATGATCCGTCCACCTTTTTTGTGGTGTACAAGGACTTGTGGAAATCTATCGACAATGGCGATAATTTCGTGTTGATCAGCAGCGGGCTGCCGAATACTGCTCTTATACTTAAGGCACAGATTGCAGTTACCCAGGCAGATCCGGATGTTGTTTACTATCATTGTTGCAATGCATCTCCAAGTAGCTTTCATGGTATTTATCGCTCAGCTGACGGTGGAAACAACTTTACTGTGGGTGCAACCAGTCCAAACATGTACGGTTACGACCCGAATGGAAATGACAACTCAGGGCAAACAGGCTATAATATGGCCATTGAGGTTAATCCGATCAATGCAAGTGATGTGATCATTGCAGGCATTCGTCCCTGGCGATCATTGGATGGAGGACTAACTTTTAGCATTATGACTGATTATACTACTGGCTATGTGCATTCCGATGTGCATTGGCTGGCCATCTACGGTAACGACATCTATTGTTGTAGCGATGGGGGTATTAGCAAAACATCGAATGATGGCCTTAGCTGGACTTATATGAATAATGGCTTACAGATTACCCAGTATTATCGCCTGGGACTTTCAGCCACCAAAGAATACCTGATGACAGGAGGGGCACAAGACAACGGAACCAGCAAACTTAACGGTACCGAATGGAGGTTCATTCGGGGAGCTGATGGTGGTCAGTGTCGCATATCACCAACTGATACAAATACGATATGGGCTTCAACGCAATGGGGTAGTATTGCTAAATCTTATAATGGAGGCCTTACTTTTGCCAATGTTATTAATCCCGAGACTGGCGATTTTATGGCACCAATGGTTATGCATCCTACAGACGATGATACATTATATCTGGGCAGGAGAGACGTGTGGCGAACCTACGATGCTGGCAACAACTGGACACAAATCTCCTTTTTTAGTACTGATTATATTGAAGCTATGGATGTATCTGATCTAAACACAGATTACATATACGTCTCCAGTGATGACCAAACTTACATGACAGCCGATGGAGGAAGTACCTGGATTGACATTAAGGCTGGTCTGCCTGCTACTTTCAGCCCGGCTGATTTTGAGATTAGTGAGGATGAACCACTTACGGTTTGGCTTGGCATGGAAAATTACTACCAGGGAGAAAAGGTGTATTCTTCGAATGATGGTGGCACCAATTGGACCAATATAAGTGGCAACTTACCCAATACACCTGTGAACTGTATTGTGCATGAAGCTGGTTCACCAAACCGCATTTACATTGGGACTGATCTGGGAGTTTTTGTTCGCGATAGCATAATGGCTGGCTGGCAGCCGTTTGCCAGTGGGATGCCGAAGGTTCCGGTAAACGACCTGGCTATTTATTACCCGACTGGTAAACTACGGGCAGCTACCTATGGAAAAGGAATGTGGGAATCAAACTTGTATACCGAGCCACTTGGACTTGACACAATAGAACAGACACCCAATAGTTTTGACATTTATCCCAATCCAACTACCGGAACAGTTTTCATAAAAGGAGATGAGGGTGAGCTATTTCGAATAAGCGACTTACACGGTCGTGAAGTGCTAAGTGGTAAAATTAATGTGGAGGTAGACCTTTCCGGAGAAGCTCCAGGAATTTATTTGATTACAGTAAATGGGACATCCCGCAAACTGGTATTACATGAATAATCAATTTGAATTAATGCAATAGAATCCTTTTTTTATGCTACGCATGAAAGTTAGTTCCCTCCATTACTACCGCGTGTGTGCTCACGCTTGGCTATCATTTCAATAATATTCCCATGAATCTTTTATCGCCTGTTTCCTTTGCAATACCATAGATTTCGTGCTAACCAGGCGAAGGATGAACGGATCGGTATATAACTTTTTAACGAAACCGCTGGCGACAATGGTAAAATAAGACAACCTAAAATTTCACTAAAACACCTAATTGACCTGAATTTATAACCAAGTTGAAACTACCAGGAACATGTCCAGTATCTTTTATTCCTGAATTATAAATATCGATTGATCTCTTGAGGTGTTTTTTTCCTCTATTCTTAAAAGGGATACTTGAAATAACAAGTCCCAGGCCAACAACCGACAATCTAAGTCCGGCACTATAGTCTGCCTTACCGAAATTCCCATTACTAAAATCAGATGTTTCTTTCAAAGATGCAGCTAATGTCAGGAATGATGCTGCTAAAATACTAAGATATCCAGTCGTCTTTAAGGCAGTACCTGTAAAATTATTTCGTTTATAGATCTTAAAATCGTATAAAGTAGCAGAGTTTGTAGAGAGAATAGGCTTTAATTCCCAACTTTCAAGTATTTTACTATTTTGGTAAATCGTTTTCTTCACAATAGTAATCGAATCCACCTCAATTTGTGAAAACAAATTATTAAAACAGAAACACAAAAGAATAATTATTGAGTATTTCTTCATAGTCAATTATTTAAAAATTTTGCCTACTTCTGATTTTAGGTCTCTTCGGCTTATTTCGACCACTGTACATAATCTTTGATTGATAAATATTTTAGGTCTAACAATTTCCAATCGATGGAGAAGAGATTATTGTTTTTTGGGTAATATGATGCCTAAATTTGGAAGAAATCACCTGATTGAACGCATAAGGCTCTAATCTGTTTTACTAATTCTTGATAATCATCTTATTAAAACACTCAAAATGAAATGTTGGACATTTTGTTTTGACAAAAAAATTGTTGATTAATATCTTAACAAACCAAATTTAGGAATTAATTCATTTGTAATGGATTTAAATAATCTTTCGAAAATTGAAGCACTTTCCTGAAAATTATCCATTTCTTCTATTTATTTATTTTTTGTGTTTGCAGCATGATTAAATTTCAGCTCTGTCGCATTAAATATTCATTGACCATTTTTCAATGAAATATCATAGTAAAAAATAAATAATTAGAAGCTTCCCTCAAAACACCAATAATCTATGGTTAATTGTTTTCGTTTTTACCGGACTTGGGAAAGAAATAAGTGAAATTCTAACAGTTCTCGGTGTTAGACTTTTTGTGTTGCCATCAGGAATAATGAGTGAGGGATTTATGTGTAAAATCGAGTAAAGAATAAAGAGGTCAAAGGTTATAAACGCGCTCATTGTGGGAGGGATATGATTGATTTAGTAAGGACGGGATCAGACTAGAAGATAG
>Ga0233443_1001120_pt1 | contig 24539 bp, 21 predicted proteins | sample SI_123_September_2_FD_182784 | JGI IMG/M metagenome (GOLD analysis project Ga0233443, IMG submission 182784) | Seawater microbial communities from Saanich Inlet, British Columbia, Canada - SI_123_September2016_200_MG | ecosystem: Environmental > Aquatic > Marine > Inlet | place: Canada: British...
GAATATTGCTGTCATTTCACAAACGGCTGAAGAGGCGGTAGAGCAATTAAATAAGATGATTTTAGATTCATCCGTTGGTCAGCTGTATCACGACAATTCCAAGAAACAAATTGATGGTTTAGGTGTCAACAGGATGGTTGATTTGATGTTTGATTTGGTAAAGTAGTGAAATTAGGGGAGGCGAAATAAATAAACGTCCAAATTGTGCAGGATTTTTGTTTGCCTTTGAGGCGAAAAATAGGTGTATAGTCGAACTACACAACTATTTTTACAACAAAAAAGGCGGGCAAAAATATTGCTATGCCCTTTGGGTACAAGCAAGTTGGATGTTTATTTGTTGCGCACCCCTTATTAAGAGGTGCGGCTGTGAACAAGTCAATGCGGATATTTACCGAATAATCCGTATTTTTTGAGACGCTTAAATCAATTCAGCTTCACCGTTTCATCCGTTACTTTAAGTTGTATCGGATAATCATTGCCTAAATATTTCCAGTAACGGCTGTCTTTTTGGTTAATAGGCAGTTCTACGACGGAATTATTTGAGTCAAATGATGCCAACATGAAATATTCAGTCTCGCCAGTTGTTTGATTGCTGTTGGTGAATATGTCACCGATGTTATATCTGCCCATGTAATTTTCAAGGGATTTTAATTTCCGCAAATAGGGTGACTCGAGTTGGCTGCCAAGGTATCTCCAGTTTTCATTGTCTTGTTGATTGGTAGGAAATTTTCCATAAAATCCCCAAAGATTGGTTTTAACTAATTCAAAATATTCAATTTCTTCAGATGTTTCATTGTAGTTCATATACACTTGACCTACTTGTCCTCTGGATGATTTATTGGGTGCAAATAACTGTTTTCTCCAAGGCGGATGTTCTTGTAATTCTAACAATGGGTTTCTCTTTAAAGTTAAAATATTCAACCATTCCAGAACCAGATAACTGGTTTGAGTTTTTGCAAATTCTTGTGGGTCAACAGGTTTTGGGTTGATGCAATTATCAAAGGGAATAAAGGTATCTTTCTCACAAATTGAAAAGGTCAGTTCATCTATAGGTCCCAATTGATTTGCCCAATCTTCAATGGTTAAAACCTTGCTCGGGTTAATGGCTGGATCAATAACGTAAACTATATCGTTAACTTTTGCCGTAATGGCAACATGAAACCACCATTGTGATTTGCCAATTAAACTATTAGATGTGTTAAATTTTAAATCACCAAAAACAAAGACTTTTTTGAAATCGGGAAAATCAAACTCATTGAATTTATTTTTAACCTGTTCTGCTCGTACATGACAACCATCATAAGGAAACATCCAAGTTGGTCTTCGCTTATAAGAGACCATTTTGTTTTTCCAAGTAATAAATTGACTGTCTCTTGCACTGATAAATGCATTGTCTAATTGAGTTTTATTAATCCAATTGTCTTGTAGTTTAGAGGTGTCAAGATAATCAAGAGGTTTGGCAAGGTCGTAAGCAGAATCTGGTTCTGCTTCAATGGAAAAGCTGTAGACCTTTTTACGCTTTTTATTAACATACTGCCTGTATCGTTCTGCAACATCCTGATAACTTTCATAATATTTTCTGGTGCTTGATAGTAGCTGATATTCTTTTAGTTTTTCTAACCAGTATTTGATTTTTTCAGGCGTACCTGCTTGTACGTTGACACTGGCAAAACAGACAAAAACCAGTAGCATGGCCGATATTGATTTTGATATTTTACTGTTTTTTGTCGGTGAGCTGTTGATTCTCATTGTGACTGCCTCAGATAAATTTATAATGGTAATGATTAAAATTGTAGTTAAGAAACAGTCTATGGCAAAAGTTTAAGTATTGCAGTTGGTAAATGATTAAATGGTAATATACTAATGACGAAGTGTGGTGTGTGTCTTATGAAGTGGTGCCGGGAAGAGGACTTGAACCTCCACGGAGTTACCTCCACTAGCACCTGAAGCTAGCGTGTCTACCAATTTCACCATCCCGGCAAGGGGTTGATCTTTGCACACTTTAAGATTAGTTTGAAATGTTGTCAAATATTATTTTAGGTTATAAAGAGGTATTTACGCAGTTTATTCTCTAACCTATTATTAATAAGGATAAAATGTAATAATATGAGTATCTTCAGTTGATTATGGAATAAATTTTGAGTAAAAAAAATAAAGGTTTAAAAGCTGACCCACAGAGCATACAAGAAAGTAAAAAATATGACTCACCAATTTTCAGTCGTGAGTACATTATTGATTTTTTTACTCAACAAGATGCCCCTCAAAGTGTTAACCAGCTTTGTAAAGCGTTTCAATACGAAAAGGATGACAATAAAATAGCTCTTAAACGTCGTTTAAAAGCAATGGTGAGAGATGGTCAGTTAATTCGTAATAGAAATAAAACATATTGTTTGATGAGTTCGAAAGACTTAATCAAAGGTCGGGTAATTTCGCACCCTGATGGTTTTGGTTTTTTAGTGCCTGAAAAGGGTGGTGAAGATTATTTTTTATTCAACAAACAGATGCGAAAAGTCTTTCATAATGATGTTGTTGAAGCCAGATTTATCGGTTATGACCGAAAAAATAAACAAGAAGCCACCATTGTAAATGTGGTTGAAAGAAATACGACTCAAATTGTAGGGCGATTTTTGTGGGAAGATGGAAAGGCTTATGTAGAAGCAGACCATAAAAGAATAACTCATCGCCTGATTGTTCCAAAAAATCAGATTAATAATGCTCAAGAGGGTCAAATTGTGGTGGCACAAGTCACCAGTCAGCCTGATTTTCATCAACAGCCTGTTGGAGAAATTATAGAAGTGTTAGGTGATCATATGGCTCCTGGGCTAGAAATTGAAGTGGCCATGCGCAGTAATGATATTCCACATCTTTGGCCTGAAGAGGTAGAACAGGAATTAAATAAAATAGGTGATTGTATTGCCAAGAGTGAACTTGAGCATAGGAAAGACTATCGCCATCTTGATTTTGTCACCATTGATGGTGAAGATGCACGTGATTTTGATGATGCTGTTTATTGTCATAAGACTGCCAAAGGGTGGCGCTTGTATGTGGCAATTGCGGATGTTTCCAGTTATGTTTCCCTTAAATCTGCATTAAATACAGAAGCACAAAGTCGTGGAACATCCGTTTATTTTCCCGATAATGTGATTCCAATGTTGCCCGAAAAATTATCCAATGGTTTGTGTTCATTAAAACCTGACGTTGATCGCTTGGTGGTGGTGTGTGAAATATTATTTGATGATGCTGGGGAAGTGGTTAGAACATCGTTTCATAATGGTGTCATTTGTTCATCTGCCAGATTAATTTATGATCAGGTTTATCAAATCATAAAAAAAGACTTTGTCATTAATGATGAAAAGTTGGCTTTTTTATCTGCACATTTAAAAAACCTATATCAGTTGTATCAGTTACTATGGAAAAAACGGGAATTCAACGGTGCCATTAATTTTGATAGCCAGGAAACTCGAATAGTTTTTAGTGAAGATAGAAAGATACAGAAAATTGTGCCTGTGGTGCGAAACGAAGCTCATCTTCTTATCGAAGTTTTTATGATTGCGGCTAATATCGCCGCATCAAATTATTTAATCAAAAAAAGAATTCCTGCTTTGTATAGAATTCACATGGGACCTTCGGTTAAAAAATTAGAAGATTTGCGTGTTTTTCTAGCTGAGTTTGGTCTGGATTTGTCGGGTGGTGCTAATCCTGAGCCACGTGATTATGCCAAATTATTGGTAAAAATAAAAAATAGAGATGATCGTCATCTGATTGAAACAGTTTTATTACGCTCACTGTCTCAAGCTGTTTATAATCCAGAAAATCAAGGGCACTTTGGCTTGGCATTAGAAAGTTATTGTCATTTTACTTCGCCTATTAGGCGTTTTCCAGATTTGATTGTGCATCGAGGAATTAAACACGCCATTGCTAAGCAAAAAGCAGATAGCTATGCGTATAACAATGATGAATTGAATCACATTGCTGAATTGTGTTCACAAGCAGAGAGGCGTGCGGATGATGCTACTCGGGATGCTGTTTCCTGGTTGAAATGTGAATATATGATGGATCGAATAGGTGAGCAATATCAAGGCATTGTTACAGGTGTTGCATCATTTGGGTTGTTTATTCAATTAAACGATATTTTTGTTGAAGGTTTTGTTCATATCACCGCCTTGCCTAAAGATTATTATAATTTTGATCCAATTCACCAACGTTTGATTGGACAATCCAGCAGTACAACTTTTAGATTGTCGGATGTCGTGACTATTGAAGTGCTTGCCGTCAATATTGATGAGAAAAAAATAGATTTTGCTTTAATTGAATACAATCAACGCAAAAAATCTAGAAAAAATAAATCAAATTCAAGTCCATGGCCCAAAAAAAAGGCAAAACCATCCGATAAGAAAAAAAGAAAATCGAAAAAACCAAATCAACTCAAATAAAAATAGCTGATTTATCAACAAAAACTTGCCCATCAGGGTGTTATAATTTTAAGAACCGAAGGTCTATATCAGAATAATCCGTATTTATTGACATTCATAAATGCAAACACATCAGGTTATTATTTTATGCAAGGAAGCGATCAAACTATCATCTATGGAATCCATTCAGTGGATTTTGCATTACGTTACAATTCTAAACATGTCATTGAAATCTATGTCGAGAAGGGGGCGCAGAATAAAAAACTTTCTGCATTACTCGATCGTGCAAAGGAATGCAATGTTACGGTTAAGCATCTCCAGAAGAATGAATATTATAATCTACTGTCTGATGATGTGAATCATCAGGGGATTTTAGCAAAAATAACACCGCGATCAGTTCAAACAGAAAATGAATTATTTGATTTTATTGAAAAAAATGAGCAGCAACCCTTTTTTCTCATTATAGATGGTGTACAAGATCCACGTAATTTTGGTGCTTGTTTGCGAACAGCAGAAAGTGCTGGAGTCCAATGTGTTATTATTCCAAAAGATAAATCAGTTGGAATTACATCAGTGGTAAGGAAAGTGTCTTGTGGTGCATCTGAAACCATCAATGTTTTTCAAGTAACAAATTTAGCCCGAATTATTAAACAATTAAAAGAACTGGGTATTTGGGTTATTGGTCTTGCAGATCATTCTGATAATATGATTTATGAAACTGATTTAAAAAGTCCTTTGGCGTTAGTTGTTGGAGCTGAAGGCTCTGGGCTAAGAAAACTAACAAGAGAAAAATGTGATGCAATAGCGGGTATTCCAATGTTTGGTGTTGTTGAAAGTTTAAATGTTTCAGTCGCAGCGGGTATTGCGTTGTTTGAAGTTGTGAGGCAACGATCTTCATAGTGAAAATTAATGTTAATTGTGAATAAATAAGTAGGTGACCATAATTATCTTAATAAAATTTTCTCTCAAGATTTTTTGACCTTTGGTGTTACTGCTCTGATTGCATAGAGGTCTATTCGGTCAGAGTAGTAGTGCAAAGGGCGGGAAATATTGAGTGAAAATGTTAATATAATTATGGTCACCTACTTACTATTGAAATAAGGATAAAAAGTGAATCTAGTCAAAATATGTTTAATATTGCCTGTTTTGTTGCTGAGTAATATTGTGTTTGCTAGCGAGCAGATTTCAACTCAAGCTATCAAAAAAGTCATTGATTTGTATTATTCAGGTCAGTCTCATGTGTCTTTGGTTGATGTGAAAATTTGTGGGGGCATACATAAAAAAGGCAATAAAAAAAATGAGTGTACAAAAGAATTAAAATCAGTCAAAAAAGATCAAGTCAGTTATTTTTGGACTATGTTTTTTGTACCATATAATACTAAAGCCAATGTTATGGTTCAATTTAGTCATAATGGAATTACTCGAAAAATAAAAAATATACAAGTTGCTGGATCATTACGATACCGAACACATATTCCTCTAAAATTTAAACAGGCAGGAAACTGGAATGTTAAAATAATGCATGACATGGGGAGTGATGTGAAAGACATTGGAAGCTATAAAATAGTTGTACAATAGAATCTTGATTTTTAAAGTAGCAGAAAAATAAAGTTTTTGTATTAACCAAAATAGATTGTGCATTATTTATTTAACCAACGGCTGAACACAGATATCAATGAATATTAGTGTTCTTACCCATGGTTCTAAAATATTTTGTTACTGTATGAAAAATATCATGTTCCATATTTATTGATTTAAGAGTGTTTTTATGAGTGTTACTTCAACAGACGAAAAAAATTCCAAACAGGTTGAATCATTATACGAAGAGTCAGATTTTTGGCATGTTAATACGGGAAATGAAAACATCCATGCCAAGCGAATGCCTGGCAAATTTAGAAAGCTTAAATGGTTAGCGAGTTCAACTTGGTTGCTGTTTTTGTTTGTTCCTTATCTTCGGTGGGATGGGCAACAAGCTATTTTGTTTGATATTCCTGATCGGCAATATCATTTTTTCAGTATTACTATTTTTCCACAAGATATCTGGTTGCTTTCTCTCATTTTGCTGTTTTTTGCCATGTTGTTGGCGGCGGTGACTGCTGTGGCGGGACGAATTTATTGTGGCTATTTTTGTTTTCAAACCATTTGGACTGACATTTTTACCTGGATCGAAGAGAAATTAGAAGGGTCGCCACAAAAGCGTAGGAAGTTAGATCAAGCCCCCATGAGCTGGAGTAAGTTCAAAATTAAATTGATAAAGCACAGCGCATGGATTTTAATCGGTTTTATCACAGGGTTTAGTTTTACTGCATGGTTTACCGATGTCTATCAATTATGGGTTGATGTATTGACTCTAAATGCACATTATGTCTCTTACTTTGTCATTACTTTATTTACTGTAGGAACTTACGTGTTGGCTGGTTTCATGCGAGAGCAAGCCTGCTTTTGGCTGTGTCCCTATGCGAGAATTCAAGGCGTCATGGCGGATAGATATACGGTATTGCCAACCTACGATATAGGGCGAGGAGAGAAAAGAGGGAGAATTCGTAAAGGTGAGAAATTATTTGAAGGACAAGGTGACTGTATTGATTGTGGTCAATGTGTGGCTGTTTGTCCAACTGGTGTAGACATAAGAAGAGGTATGCAAGAAGGTTGTATTACTTGTGGTTTATGTTTTGATGCCTGTGATTCAATCATGGATAAAATTAATTTACCAAAAGGGTTAATTCGTTATGCTTCTTTGGATGAAATGGAAGGAAACCCAAGAATTCCATTGCACAAACATTATCGGGTATTGGTTTATGGCACTATTTTATTAATTTCTTTATTTGGAATTATCTATGGGTTGCTCACAATCAGTCCATTAAATTTTAAAGTTTTACATGAAAGACAACCCCTTTATGTGAAGTTGAGTAATGGGGATATCCAAAACAAGTATTATCTAAAAGTATTTAATAAGACAGATAAAAATGTCAAAATAAAAATTACTGCACCTGATCTTGATCCAAAATATTTGGTGATCGATGACAGTCTTGTTGTTGTTAAAGCAGGAGAGTTAAGTACCGAAACAGTTTATATCAGATTGCCAAAGTCAATGATTAAGTCATCAAAAAGACCCGTTAAGTTTCAAATTGAAGAGGTATCCGAACAAATAAAAAATCAATTGACCAGTCAAAGTGTGTTTTTTAGTTCGATGCATTAATCTTCGTAAATGAATCGTACCGCCAGTCATTGCTATCATTGTCATCAAATTGTTCCTAAGCAATTGGCAGTAACGGCTGAGATTAATGAACAGCAACAACTATTTTGCTGTTCTGGTTGTGTTGCCGTTTGTCAAACCATTCATGTCTCAGGGCTGGAATCATTTTATCAGCATATCCCCAACGTAGACAGCTTGTCTCCTCCCGCACAAAATGATCTTACTGATCTTGAAAGTTTTGATCTAGAGTCTGTTCAAGCCGATTTTGTCATTGAAAATGATGAGACCAAACAAGCCATTTTACTGATTGAGGGTATTCATTGTAGTGCTTGTGTCTGGTTGATTGAGCGAGCATTAAATAAAATGCCAGGAGTTCAACAAGCCATTGTTAACTTAACACAAAAGCGTTTGAAAGTTGTTTGGTTGAAAAATCAATGTGTGTTGTCTGATATTATCCTCCAATGTCGTCAATTGGGTTACGATGCTCTGCCGTATCAATCATCGACGGCATTAGATCAATACAATCAATCTAAAAGTAACTTGCTGTATCGTCTCGGATTTGCAGGATTTACCATGATGAATCTCTTGTGGATTTCAATCGCTCTTTACAGTGGTGCGGATCAGGGGGAATATCGTTATTTCTTGCAATGGATTGCAATGGCTTTAGCCACTCCAACCTTGTTGTATTCTGGCTGGCCTTTTTTGTCGGGTGCTTATCGCAGTATCAAACAAGGTTATGCGGGAATGGACGTGCCGATTGCCATTGGAGCACTCGCTACTTATCTTTACTCAGCTTATATTACTCTAAGTCAAAGTCAAACTGGGGAAGTTTATTTCGATACAGTGGTAAACTTCATTTTTGTTATTTTAATTGGTCGATACCTTGAGTCAGTTTCAAAATACAAAGCTGTGAATGCCACACAGCGGTTGCTTGATTTACAACCCAAAATAGCCAATGTCATTGAACAAAATGGTGAAATTGTCGTAAAACCAGTCAAAGCCTTAGTGTTGGGTGAGGTGGTTAGGATTAAGCCTGGTGAAAAAATTCCAGTAGATGGCTGTGTTGTTGATGGAATGACTGAGGTTGATGAATCCATGTTGACGGGTGAAACTAATCTGGTGGGAAAGATAATTAAAGATGATGTCTTTGCTGGAACGCTCAATGGCGCAGGTTCAATCGATGTTAAGGTTAACGGTTTATTAACTAAAACAGTTTTGGGTAAAATAATCCAATTGGTTGAATCTGCTCAAATGACCAAGGCCCCTATACAATGTACCACGGATAAAATTGTGCCTTGGTTTGTCCTGATTACCTTATCATTGTCGATGATGACATTTATCTACTGGTCTTCAGTTGGCTTTGAAAGTGCATTGTTGGCCGCTGTTTCTGTACTGATTATTACCTGCCCCTGTGCTTTTGGTTTGGCCACACCGATGTCAATTGCTGTGGCGTCTGGTGTTGCTTCTGTTCATGGGATTTTGATTAAAAATGGAGCTGTATTTGAGCAATTATCAAGCATTAAAAATATAGTTTTTGATAAAACAGGAACATTGACGCAAGGTAAAATTGAAGTGAAAGAAATGGTGTTAGTTGATGATTGTGACTATTCACAAGAGACTTTATTAAAATGGTTGGCTACCTTAGAAAGTCGATCAGAGCACCCCGTTGCAAATGCAATTTTAAATGAGCTAAAGAAACAATCACTGGAACTAGAGGCTAATATCAGTGGCTTTGACTATTTTCCAGGGCAAGGTGTTGCTGGGGTCATTGATGGTCAGTCTGTTATGGCTGGACAAATTCAGTGGTTGAGGAATAAAAAAATCAATATTGATTCTTTACTTGAAAATAAAGCAGAAAAATATCAGGAGCAAGGCTACAGTAGTTTGTTTTTAGCCGTTAATGAAAATATAGTCGCCTTATTTGTTTTATTTGATCCTCTGAAGTCAGATGCAAAATCAACCATAAATACATTGAAAAAAATGGGTTTTAATATCTCATTGTTAAGTGGTGATCGATATTCCACTGTCCAGTCTGTTGCCATTCAGTTGGGCGGGCTAGAGGCTTTTGCAGAAGTATTGCCTCAGCAAAAATATCAGATCATTCAGCAGTTTCAACAATCACAAAAAACAGTGATTATGGTGGGTGATGGAATCAATGATGCTCCTGCTTTAATAATGGCCGATATTGGTATCGCCATCGGTTCAGGTACTGATATTTCAATAGAAAGTGCCGATATCGTATTAACTCATGATAAGCTGGAACAAATTATTCAAAGTATTGAACTTTCAAGGCAGTGTTTGCGAACCATTCATCAAAATATTATAATTTCAATATTGTACAATATTATAATGGTTCCACTGGCAATGATGGCATTTGTTACACCTTTGGTTGCAGCAATTACAATGCCGATTAGTTCATTGTTGGTCATTATGAATGCCTCAAGATTGAGAATTAAAAAGGGGAAAAACTGATGGATGTCATCTATGGATTAATACCTGGAATGTTGTTACTGGGTTTGTTGATGGTGGGTATTTTTTTCTGGGCATGCAAAACTGGGCAATATGATGATATGGATGGGGAAGCGAGTCGGATTTTACAGGATGATGACGATTAAAATTGTCTGAAACATAAAAGCCTTAAGCCCGATATCCCCGTATATAATCTGCCGTAATTTGATTTTTTGGTTGCTCAAAAATCTGTTCGGTTGCACCATATTCAATCAGTTCTCCGATACCATTGGTTGGCCAGAAAACTGCCGTTGAAGATGAGATCCTGCGAGCTTGAGCCAAATTATGTGTCACAATCAAAATGGTGTATTGTTTACTCAATCGTGTGATCAGGTTTTCAATGATATTGATTGATATTGGGTCAAGCGCACTACAAGGTTCATCCATCAGTAGTAATTCGGGTTGTAAGGCAATGGCTCGTGCAATGCACAAGCGTTGTTGTTGCCCCCCAGATAAGTGTAAAGCAGAGTCATTTAAACGGTCACTGACTTCATCATATAAACCAACGTCTTGTAAAACTTGTCGAGTAATTCTGTCGAGTTCTTTAGAGTCTTTGGTTCCATGTTCTTTTAAGGCGATTTGTATGTTTTTTTTAATCGACATGGGAAATGGATTGGGTTTTTGAAAGATGGTTCCAATCTTTTTTCTCAGCAGTATCAAATCAGACTTGGTATTCAATACGGGGTGTTGATTGAAGTAGATTTCACCAGAAAATTGTGTTTTTGGTGTGAGATCAATTAAACGGTTAATGCAGGATAAAAAACTACTTTTACCACAACCCGATGGACCAATAATGGCAGTGATAGAGTGTCTGGGAATCATCATGGAAATATTTTCGAGTATTTTTTTTGTATGATAGGTGATCGATAAATTTTTAATCTCTAAGTGGTTTTTGGATTCTGTCAGTGGCAATTTTGTTGCTTGATGGGGATGCTGTCTTGTAGTATTAGTCATTTTGAGCCGTCAAGTTATGGTTCCAGCGTTGAGTCAGCCAATTAATGCTTGAGTTAGTAATCAGCAGAATAATGATCATCAACAAGGCTGTTCCGTAGGCATTATTGCTCCCACCAGGAACATTCATCGTTAAATCATAGATATGTATTGATAATGCTCGTCCAGAATCCATCACACTGTCAGGCATTCGGTCAACGTAACCACTGGTAAAAATTAGGGCCGCTGTTTCAGCTGTCGCTCGTCCCAGTCCTAAAATAAAGCCAGCGGTTAGGGCTGGGATTGCACAAGGTAAATAGACCTGAAATAAAGTGGTGAATTTAGACAAAGCTAAAGCTTCGCTACCTTGTCGATGGGCTTTGGAAATTGACCGAAAAGTTTGTTCTGAAGTGAGTATTAGTATGGGTAAAATCATACAGGCAAGTGTTAAACCACCAGATAAAATAGAAAATCCCAGTCCCATCATCTTACAAAAAACAATGTTGCCAAATAATCCGTAAACAATGGATGGAATGCTGGCAAGAATATCCAGCGATCGTTTAATAATAATGCTGAAAAAATGGTTTTCAGGGATGAATTCTGCGATTAAAAAGGCAGTGGCAATCGCCAGAGGTAAAGTAGTCAAAGAGCAGATGAGTAAAATCAATACAGTGGATATCAAAATGGGAGCGATGCCTCCAGAACGTCCAGAGTCACTTGGGTTATCAAAAATAAATTCCCAGGATAACGCCTGAAAGCCATCACCGATAATACTGCTTAACATCCAGAAAAATAACAATGTCACCATGATGGCGGTCATCCAGAAAAAACTGGAGACAAAATGGCTTTGTTTTAATTTATAAGGTACGAGCATGATGATTTTTTTTAAAAAATTCATTAATAACAGTCAAGCAACTGATCGACAATAATAACATTAATCCTGTTACAAATAGTGAAGAACGGTGGATGTCAGTTGCGTAAGCCATTTCCAGAGCAATATTTGCGGTTAATGTGCGGGCAGGGTCTAATATGCTGTCAGGAATTTGGATGACATTGCCACACACCATCAAAACAACCATGGTTTCTCCAATGGCCCTGCCTGTCTGTAAAAAGACGCCTGATACAATGCCTGGTTTGGCTTGTGGCAGAATAATTTTGGTGATTACTGATATTTTAGAAAGGCCCAGTGCATAACCTCCATAGATAGTGCTGTGTGGCACGCAGATAAGAGCCGTTTCAGTTGCCAATGTGATAATCGGTAATGTCATCATTGAAAGTACAATGATGCCAGCCAGTACGCTTTGTCCTGGTGGTGCGATTTGGATAATGACTGGAACCAGTACAACCAATCCCCAAAAGCCATATATGACCGAAGGAATACCTGCGAGTAATTCGATGATCCGCCTGAAAAATATAGCAACAGGAGTTGGGGCGTAATAGTGTAAAAATATTGCGGAGGCAATACCAATAGGGGTTGTGATGATGACTGAGCCACCCGCAATGGCAAGTGTCCCTATCATAATGGGGTAGAGGTTGTATTGACCTTCCGTTGGATGCCAGGACGGGTCGCTTAGCCATTGGCTAAATTCGTTGGCTGATAACGCAGGTAAAGACTCAAGTATTAAAAAAAGAAAGATGAAACAAACCAGAGCAATGGTTGTTAAACTGCTTATGATTAATACAAAAACTAATACCTGATCACGAACCGATTTGGATAAAATATTGTGCCTTAATAAGGTCATGAACTTGTTTCGATTGTGTGAAATTGATGAATTTTTGTACTAGACCACTGGGTTTCTTTTTTGTTACAAGATTTAACGTTCGTGACAAAGGGTATGTGTGATTTTTTATGTTTTTTAAACTGGGTTGAATACCATTTAAACCCAGCATCTTGATGGGAGTGCCATGGTCAGAATGATATTGAGCTGTACCAATAGAGACATAACCTATGGCATCAGGGTTATTTGAAATGGTTTTAATGCCTTGTTCGTTGTCTCCAATGATGATGTGAGCTTTAATTTCACTGGGTTTTAATTGGGTGTATTTTAGGAATAATTCTAGGGTAGATCGCCCGTCCGCTTTGTTAACCACCGTAATGACTTTATTTGAATCACCAGACTTTGTCCATTGCGTTATTTTTCCTGTGTATATTTTAAGCAGTGTGTTTCGGTCAATTTTTTCGACAGGATTGCTTTTGTGGGTGATGATGCAAATTCCATCTTGCGCGATAGGAAAGCCAAATAAGTCATGCTCACTGGTTTTTAATGATCGACTTATCATTCCTATATCTGAAGCACCATCTTTAACATCGGAAATGCCTCGTGATGAACCACCCGTTTGAACATCAATACGGGTATTAGGGTGCAGTTGTTCATATCTTTTGGCAATTTCACTGATTAATGGTGCTAAGGTGCTGGAACCCGTAATCACTAAATGTTCTTTGGCTGTGCCTGATTGACCACATGCGGTGATAAATAAGGTAGAAATTAATAAGGTTAAGAGTCGATTAAGTCGCATATTTTATTGTGCCTTAAGATTTAGATGGAAAAGAAAGCGTGCAACAACCCAGATTAATTTCTTCTGATTCATTGTTGGAAAGTGGGTGAGTAATTTGGTACAGCATCGCTTTGCCATCTCGCTGGCATTTTACCAGTCCTGCCTGTTTTAAAATTTTTAGATGATGAGACAACAAACTTTGTTCAACATCAATTGACTGGTTAAGTTCTGCGACATGTTTAGGTCCTTTATAAAGTTGCTGAAGAACCATGAAGCGTGTTTTATCTGTCAGCACTTTTAGTCTGGAAATACAGTTTTTATCAAATGAAATCATTGGTTGTCATCCTCTATAAAAAAGACCTAGGAGGCTGTCCGAAAACGCATCTTTCCTCCAGAACTGCGTTAAAATTCAGCTCAAAATGCTCATTTACACCAGTAAACTGCGCTTTTTCGCCAAATTTTGCCTTGTTCTGAAGAAAATCTACATTCTCGGACAGCCTCCTAGGAGTGGTTCAAAAATAACCTTTACAATTTGCGAAGATATTTTGTTCACAGGCAAAGCTCGAAAACAGGCGCATAGTCGAACTATACAACTATTTTTGCAACAAAAAAGGTGGACAAAAAAATTGCTATGCCCTTTGGGTACAAGCAAGTTGGATGTTTATTTATTGCGAATCCCCTAACGAAGCCTGTGGGCAAAAGCTCGAGTAAATGTAAACGTTAATTTTGAATCGTCCCTAAGCCTAATTTCTTGAATCAGGTTATAATATGAAAGTTAGTTTATATGAATAATTGTTGATGTAAATAGATGCTGTTGAAATATTTTAGCCACGAATTAACAGATCTACATAGAATTGATTGTCTTATTCCGTGGCTAAATTATTTAATAATACAGTATTCCCCATTAGACTATCATGTTTCAAAAAGTTGCTTTTATTGGTTTTTCATTACACTGTATTGTAATGTTTTTTTACTGAATATTTAAATCAGTCTTCTTACCTGTGAACATAGCTTTAACTAAGTTTTCCTTATGCAGTAAACTGGATACAATGACTCCCAAAATATGCAAAATAATGAGAAAAACAGTGAAATTAGCAAAAAACTCATGGATTTCTTCCCAGAATTCCTCTGAACTATCATCATGCTTGTTATTTTCCTGGTTTTCCATATGAGAAAATAATTTTTCATTTTCTTCATTTTCTTCATTTTCTTCATATTTTTCATTTCTTTCATCATCATCGTCAGCATGGGCAGACGAAATAATTGAATATTGGCTTCCAAGGTTTGTCGTGTTTTTGTGTTGTTCTTCAATGTCATAAACTATGATGCCTGTAGCCGTTGTTATGAATAAGCTAATCAGTAAAGCTATAATCATCCATCCTCCTGCTGGGTTATGGCCTTCATAATCTATCGGGTCGCCTTTTATCAGTCCTTTTAGGTATTCGTAAACTACTTTAGGCGATTGAATGAAATCTTTGAAGCGAGCATGTTGACTACCGATAAATCCCCAGATAATTCGGAATATTATCAGTCCCAAAATTGCATAGCCACTGTAGATATGTAATAAGCTTTCCTCTTCGCCAGTGAAGTAACATATAATGAATGTTAAAACCAAACTCCAGTGAAAAATTCTCACTAAATAATCCCATACAATAATTTCTTTTGTCATCATGTTTTCCTTATAATATTAAAAAATTGGTAGGTTTATCTTAATGATTCCAAGGTGTAACATCATCGGGCAAATGTTATAAGGAAGTGTGTTTATGGACATATGTCCAAGGTGAAATTCAATTCGAAAAGGTGGATTTGTGTGAATTACAGTCAAACTAAAGATGCTGTGTTAATTCTGATTTTTTGTGTGGTTATTATATCCAGTGGGCTGGATATATTTGCCGATATTTCACATGGAGCTTCTTTTCAGCATATTCTTAAGGAGGCAATTATTTTCAGTCTATCTTTAGTGGCTCTTGGTGGGCTTATCTATAATTTACACAAACAATCGATAGAAATAGAATGGTTAAAAAAGAATTTTAAAGAATTGGAGAATTCTAAAAAAACACCCAAAAAATATGTTTTGGATGGTAGAAGAAATTTAGGGGAAATCATAATCAAACAATTTTCTGAATGGTCTTTAACCCAAAGTGAAATAGAAATTGGCTGGTTACTCTTAAAAGGACTGAGTTTACGAGAAATTTCCATTGTCAGGGGAACCCAAGAAAAAACAATTCGACAACAAACATCGGCTATCTATAAAAAAGCCAAGCTAGAAGGACGACATGCTTTTTCTGCGTGGTTTATTGAAGACATACTTTAAATATCCATATTTCGTGTCCGCTTGCTGACCTAATATCTCAGAAAAATTGATGAAAAGCCATTTATATTCGTTTTTAGACAGGATGTTCTAAGTGCTATTTGCAGGCACATTTCTTAACGATGATTTTGAGTCACCTATCAATATTATTGCATTTTACTTGTCAGGGTATTACAATTTATATAAAGTAATACCGAGGTAAATAAAAATGCATAAAGTAACCCAAAAAAGACAAATCACAATCCCTATTGAAGTATGTAGAACGCTAGATATAACACCTGGCAATTATGTAGAAATCTTTGAAAGAGATGGGGTCGCCCATATCGTTAAAATGAGTAATGATGATTTATCTGGTAAATTCTCACATCATCTTAAAGGCAAAGAATTTCCATCTAATGATGAAATTAAGCTGGCGATCAAGAATAAAGCTTCTACAAAATTCGAAAAACAACATGATTGCAGTTGATACCAATGTACTACTGAGATACTTATTAGAACCAATTGATTCAAAGAATCCTAGTTGGCAAGTAGTAGAGGCTGCAAAGGTAATTCATCAAGCGGATGATGTTTTTATATCAGATATAGTAATGGTTGAAATAGAGTGGGTACTTGAAAGTGTATTTGAATTAACCACTAAAGAGATAGCAGAATTAATGGCTGATTTAATATCTAACTCAAAGTTTAAATTTGAAGACTGGTCTGCAATTCAATGTGCATTGCTTGATTATAGAGAAAATAGCAAAATAGAGTTATCTGATTATATTATTGCAAGACACTCGAACCACATTGGATGCAAAACGCTTTATACGTTTGAAAAGGAAACCAAATTAGGTCGATTGTCTATTGTGACATCTTTAAAAAAAGAATGACGGAAATTTTGAATACGGTAATTTGATTTGATGGTAGTAATGATCGATCAACTATATTAAATGATGTCATTTATTACAAACGTGAAGGTAAAACACTATCTGCTAATTGGAATTTACCTGAAATAATATATGAATCTAATTAGTATTCCACTCTAGGAGGCTGTCCGAAAACGCATCTTTCCGCCAACTCTGCGTTAAAAAAGGTCTCAAAATGCTCGTTTACACACGTAAACTGCGCTTTTTCGACAATTTTATGCCTTGATTTGACGAAAATCTGAGTTCTCGGACAGCCTCCTAGAGAGGGCTGTTCGAGATTTTGTTTTATCCCTTATTCAAAATGGTTTTATTAATAAAATAAGTCGTGGTAATAAAGTTAATGCAGCCAATAAAGCAATGAACATAGCCAAAGCGGTCAATAAGCCAAATAAAATGGTAGGAATGAAATTTGACAATGATAGAATTGAAAAGCCAAAAATAATGGTGATTGAGGTATAAAATACGGCCTTACCGATATTGGCATGGCAAATATCCAGTGTTTTCAGATAATCATTGTTTTTTGCAAACTCTTCTCTAAACCTATAAATATAGTGAATTCCATTATCTACAGCGATACCAATGGTGATGGCGGCAATGGTGATGGTCATCATGTCGAGAGGAATGTCAGCAAGCCCCATGATGCCAAGAACGATACAAGCCGCAAGAAGGTTAGGTAGCAGGCCGATAAAAGATAAGGTGAATGATTTAAATAACACCAAAAACATCAATGCAATACCCAACATGACAAAACCCAGTGTCAATATTTGTGAAGTAAACAGGCTTTGCAGCATATTGTTGTACATCACTAACATGCCTGTGACAACAATTTCGTTGGGGGCTAGTTTTAGCTTGTGTGTGAGATCATAATTGATTTTATTGAGTAATTCTTTTCTTCTTAAATCGGGTAGTGAATCAATGACTCTAAGTGATATTCTGGATTGATTGTGTTCAATTGATATGTAGGGCACAATCAGACTTTCTTTTATTTCTTGAGGTAACAAACCATAGAGCATGCCCAGCTCAAAGGTGTCAAATGCCTTGCCGTCATTGAAATCTTCGCCCACACGGATAGACGAAGCCAGTGATAATACTTTGCCAATTTCTGGCAGGTTGTCAAAGTAATCATGAATGACTTTGATTTTCTCGATTTTTTCGTTGGTGAACCAGTAAGATGTTTCATCGGTTGACTTGGATGTGCTGCTTGTTAATTCTTCTTCGGCAAACTCATCGTCTTCTAAAATGTCATCACCCAATTCATCATCACCCAACTCATCATCACCTAACTCATCGTCACCCAACTCATCATCCAGTACCATGTCTTCATCGGTATTGTCATTAATTATTTGTTCTGAATTTGTGATTTCAGGTGAAGGCGTGGTTTTGGCTGTTGTAGGTGTTGTTTCTGGTGTGACGGGATTAAAATTAATAACGATATCCAGCGGTGTGGTGCCTCCTAGCTTATTGTCAATAATTTTCATGCCTTTATAAATTTCAGTGTCTTTGCTGAAATAATCAATAAAACTATTTTCGACTCTCAGCTGACTAATACCAACCGCGGTAATGATTGCCAGTAGTGTGGCAGTGGCAATGACTTTGTTGCCATGATGTTTTGTAATGGATGCTAATACATGAACTAAAGGCAATTCTTTTTCTTCTGTTTGAGTAACCACTGATTTTTTTCGAAGCATCAATATTGCAGGAAATAGGGTGAATGAAGTGATGAAAGTGACACTTAACCCAATGGTCATCATCCAGCCAAAGTCAATCACAGGTTTAATGCCACTAGTCACCAGTGACATGAATGCGATGATGGTTGTTAATGCTGTATACAAGCAGGGTCTTACCATTTTATTGACGGTTTCCATGACCAGTTGCTGTTGATCTAAATCTGAAAAATCTCGGCATAACTGACGATAACGTACCGCAAGATGAATATTCATAGATAACGTGATAATCAACATTAATGAAATGACGTTGGATGAAATGACGGTGACACTCCAATCCAGATAGCCAAGAATACCAATCATCAATATGGCACTGAAAAAACAACTCATTAATGGCAAAATAACCCACTGGAGCGAACGAAATATGATGGCAAGTGTGGCGATAATGAAAAGTAAAACACCCACGCCAAAAACAATTAAATCACTTTTGATATAGCTGATCATGTCATCAGCAATCATTGCCACGCCACCCAAATGAATTTCTGCTTGGCCAGGGTTTTGCTGGATAATATGACGAATATTTTCTATGTCTTGGTGTCTTAAAGTCGCTAGCTTATCAGCATAAATACTATATTCTTCAATGAGTTTGTTGAGAGTTTGTTGTTCTGTGGGGGTGATGGTTTTATTTCTGAATTTTTGACTGAGATCATCTCTTTGCTGGCGTAATTGGGTGAATTTTTCATCATTAGCCAAATTGATTAAAATAGCCGTTGTTTTACCGTCACTGCTGATGATTAGGTCTTTAAAAATAGGGCTGTTCATCAATTCATCTTTTGCCCGTTTTCTATCAATATTGGGTTTACTCAGATTTTGAACATTGGTTGCCATATCTGCCAATGAAATATCAGCACTTTTTAGTAATGGGATATTCAAGAGGGTCATGACAGAATCAATTCGTTGCATTTTGTCTAATTCAGTTTTGAGTTGAGTGATGTGCTTGAAAACTTCATCAGTGAACAGCGAATCTTTAACTGAGTAGGTGATTATCAGTATGTCCTGAGTCTTAAATCGACTGCTCATCTCTCGAAAAGCTTCTAAGTCTTTATCACCTTCAAGTAATAGGGAGTCAGCAGATGCATCCAGTTTGAAATTTTGTGTATGGAAACTAAAAAAAGAAAAAATAGACAGTAGTAGAATGATTGTGAGAAAAGGGTGTGACAGAATGGTTTTTTGATATAAGTTTGACATGATTTATTCTTAATTATTGATTGTATAGATTTATTTTTATTTAGGATTATAGTTCAGTAATGGGACTAATGAATGGTAATTAAATGGATTTGAATGAATATTTAACATCTATTGATGGAGATTATTGTGATCCCATTCTTAAAATATAAATATTGAACAAATTATTTATACTAGTATATTGACCCGCATGATGAAATTTTATTCTAAATTCATATTTTCCGTTAGCCTGTCTCTTTTTGCTAATAATATTTTGGCTCAAAATGCCAAAATTGCCATTGCTTCAAATTTTTTATCAACGGCAAAGGTATTGGTCAATGAATTTACTCAAAAAACACAGCAAAAGATAGTCTTAATTGTAGGTTCAACAGGCAAACATTATGCTCAAATTATGTATGGAGCACCCTTTGATGCTTTTTTTGCTGCAGATAGTTTGCGTCCTGAATTATTGCAAAAGAAGCATAAAATAATTGAAGGCAGTCGTTTTACTTATGCATCAGGAAAGCTGGTTTTATGGAGTCCAAAATATCAACTGGCAGGTTTAAAAGATAAAATATTTTTTGATAATAGGATTAAATTTCTTGCCATAGCCAATCCAAAACTGGCTCCTTATGGGCGTGCGGCAAAAGATGTTTTAAAAAGATTGAAAATTTACTCAAAACTACACCGTAAAATGGTTAAAGGCGAAAATGTTGGTCAGGCTTTTCAGTTTGTTAAAAGTGGGCATGCTGATTTAGGATTGGTTGCCTGGTCACAAATAATGCAATTGAAAACAGCTTCAAAAAATAATATTTGGGTATTGCCAGAGTCTTGGTATCATCCCATTACACAGCAAGCGGTGTTACTTAAAAATAATCCCATTGCGATTAATTTTATTGCCTTTGTAAAAAGTGAGGCAGGTAAAAGAATAATTAAGCGTTTTGGCTATGCTGACTGAATTGTTATCTGAAAATGATTGGTTGGCATTCTCGGTAACATTGAAACTGGCCTCCTTGTCGACTTTTATTTTAATCGTATTAGGGACTCCGTTTGCCTGGTGGTTATCCAGAACTAGGTCAAAAATTAAACCACTGATTGAAGCAATTATTGCCTTGCCTATTGTACTGCCACCTACGGTACTGGGTTTTTATTTGTTGATATTGTTAAGCTCACAAGGTGGTGTAGGGCAAGTATTAAGTCGCCTGGGTGTTGAATCGATTGCTTTTACTTTTACTGGTTTGGTGATTGGTTCAGTATTGTATTCTTTGCCTTTTGTGGTGCAGCCGTTACAAACGGCTTTTTCATCCATTTCCCGACAGTCTCTTGAAACAGCTGCAACATTGAGAGCATCTCCGCTGGATTGTTTTTTTAGCGTGGTTATTCCGCAAGCAAGAATGGGGTTTTTTACGGCCATTGTGCTGGGTTTCGCTCATACTGTGGGTGAATTTGGTGTTGTGTTAATGATTGGAGGCAATATTCCTGGTGAAACACAAGTTTTATCCATTGCTATTTATGAGCATGTCGAAGCCTTAGAATATACTCAGGCACATTTGCTTTCAGGGAGTTTGTTGATTGTTTCATTTGTGATGTTATTGCTTATTTATGCAACCAATCGACGAAAAAGTATCTTGTTATGAGTGTCGATATCAAGGTGAAAATGTCGCTTGAAGACTTTGTTTTGGATGTTGAATTCAATGCTCATGAAACCGCCGTGACGGCAATATTTGGTGCGTCTGGATGTGGTAAAACTACCTTGTTGAGAGTTATAGCGGGTCTTGAGAAACGGGCAGAATGTGTCATCAATATAGCGGGTCATTGTTGGCAAAATCAGCAACAAAATAAACCAACATATCAACGGGAAATTGGTTATGTTTCTCAGGTGCCTTGCCTATTTCCACATCTAAGTGTTAAACAAAATATCGAATATGGCTATCAACGTGTTAAATCCCAACAAAAATGGATACCTGGTGAGGTCATTGAATTATTGGGGGTTCAGCATTTAATCAAGCGAATGCCGATGCAACTATCGGGTGGAGAAAAGCAACGGATTAGTATTGCAAGAGCATTATTAACCAATCCAAAGTTATTGTTGATGGATGAACCATTGTCAGCGTTGGATCATCAAGGTAAACATGAATTATTGGCTTTGATTGCTTCAATACATGATGAGCTGAATTTGCCTATTTTTTATGTCAGTCACAGTGCCGATGAAGTGGCAGCCATTGCGGATCATTTGATTTTAATGGCGGATGGGCAAATAATTGCATCAGGAGCGGTGAACCAAATGTTGATCCGCTCTGATTTACCAATGTTTCATGCAGATGATGCCCGTTCAGTGATTATTGCGACAGTGGTTGATTATGAGGCAGACTATCAGCTCACTCATTTACAACTGGGAGATGAACAAATAAGGGTGGCAGGTCAGAGTATTCCTATTGGTGAAACGGTTAGATTGCAAATATTGGCGAAAGATGTCAGCCTGTCGATGAGTCATGTTACAAATAGTAGTATTTTAAATATTTTACCTGTGATTGTTGAGCAGATCATTGATGAGCAAAAAGCCGCCTGGCTCACTGTGAAATTAAAACTGGGTGAATCTCATATTTTAGCCAGAATTACCCGTAAGTCAGCTGATCATTTGGCGTTAAAACCAGGTTGTCATTGTTTTGCTCAAGTTAAAAGTGTGGCTCTTTTATCGAGTAATGTTTGATGTTTATTTATTACGCATCCCCTAAATTACCCATATTGCACAAAAAGACAAGCAGATTGGATGTTTCTATTTTTACCATGAAGGCATTGATGCTTTGTCTTCATGTGTTTCATGGCTAAAAGATTAGATCAATCTCAGAATATTTATAAACTTGCTCGTCAGACATCATTTCCCAAATTCAACCACCGTTTGAAATTATGGTTAATTTCCTCATCATCTGTTTTGGTGGGTGTTAAAACACAAACATCATGGGCTTTTGGCTTTAGTGTGACATCAAATGTCATTAATTCATCCCGTCTGAATGCATGTAGGGTAATGTTGGAATCAACAGGGTATTGCTGAATTATCTTTTTAAAGTTAGTTTGGGTGACTTTGATGTTATCAATGGCAATGATTGTGTCTTTTGCACTGATCCCTGCTTTTTGTGCGGCACTGTTGTTATAAACATGGCTTATTTCTACATCTGAATGATGTTGAGTTATTTTGATGCCCAATGATGGTTTGCTGGTCGGTTCTTTATTGTCCTGTTTTTTAGTTTTCTCTGCGACTAATTGATAATCAACGCCAAAGGCTAAAAGTTGTTCTGCCAGTGGTAAATCATCCGTTCCGTAAAGATATTGTTGGAAAAAATGGGTTAGTTCTATGCCTGTTTGTTGTTGAATAATTTGTTCAATTTCAAAATCTTTGGTGCCTTTACCAGTGACTCCATGATGTGTCCATAAATAAACCATGATGTCATCAAGCGATTTTTTATGTTGACTATTTTTGCGTATTATCAAGTCAAGACACAGCGCAATTAAACTGCCTTTGGTGTAATAACTGACAATGGCGTTGGGTGCATTTTCATCTTGTTTGTAAAATTTTGTCCAAGCATCAAGACTCGATTCAGCAACACTTTGTTTGAAACGACCATGACCACTTAATACCCGTGAAATGGTTTTGCTTAAAATATCAAAATATTCTTCAGCAGAGATTAAACCGCACCGCACCAGTGAAATATCATCATAATAAGAAGTGATGCCTTCGTAAGCCCATAATTGATTGGTGTAAGTCTCATTACTTAACTGATAAGGAATAAATTGGGCTGGTTTAATTCTTTTGATATTCCAGGTATGAAAATATTCATGGCTACATAATCCCAAAAAGGTTTGATAATCTGTGGTCGCTTTGTTTTGATTTTTTTGTGGTAAATCGGTTCTGCTACATAACAGGCTACAGGAGTTTCGGTGTTCCAACCCGCCATAACCATCGCCCACCACCATGACCAAAAATAAGTAATAGTTCACTGCCAAAGGTTGGCCAAACATATTGATGTGATGTTGGCAGATAATTTGTAAATCTTGTTTTAAGCGAGATAAATCGGCTCGGTGTTTGCCTGTTAAGGCAATATCATGGCGAATCCCGTTGACTTCAAAATAGGTCAAATTAAAATTTCCCATTTCAACGGGATGATCAATTAATTCGTCATAATTTTCTGCAATATAATTGCCAAAAGAATAGGGGAGTGCCGTGTCTCTTGGTAGTGCTGTTGCCACTTGCCAATTTTGATATTGCTTGCCTTCTGGTGATTGAATTTCTAGTTTGTGAGGTAAATTTTCCAATCCGTGAAATTGTAAAAATACACTGGTGCCATTGAAGAAACCATGTGTTTGGTCAAGGTGGGCTGATCTGACGGAAAGATCCCATGCGTAGACTTGATAATGGATGGTGACAGAATGTTTACTGGTAACGCACCAACTTGCTTTGTCAATTTTTTCAATATTTACCGTGCAATGATTAGCGGTTGCTTTCATTGAATTAATATTTTTAGCAAAATCCCTAATCATGTAACTGCCAGGAATCCAATTGGGCAATGAAAAAACTTGCCCTTCAGGATTGGGCCGTTCAATAAAACATGAAACTTCAAATAAATGAGCGTTAGGATTAATGGGTATGATTTTGTATTGTATTGATTGATGATTCATGTTGATTTCCTAAGATATAACTTCAAAACTTCAAAACGACTAAAATATCATATCGCAATGGAAAAAATGACTGTACAGGGTTTTAGCCAGTATAAGTAGGTGACCATAATTATCTTAACAAAATTTTCGCTCAAGATTTTTTGACCTTTGGTGTTACTACTCTGATTGCATAGAGGTCTATTCGGTCAGAGTAGTAGTGCCAAAGGGCGGAAAATATTG
>Ga0233443_1001133_pt1 | contig 24444 bp, 23 predicted proteins | sample SI_123_September_2_FD_182784 | JGI IMG/M metagenome (GOLD analysis project Ga0233443, IMG submission 182784) | Seawater microbial communities from Saanich Inlet, British Columbia, Canada - SI_123_September2016_200_MG | ecosystem: Environmental > Aquatic > Marine > Inlet | place: Canada: British...
CCTAACGGTGTGGATAAGGCCTTGCCAAGTAATTGCTGCATATTTTGAGACTTTCTTTGGTCGGAGAATCTCAAAGTATGAATCACTTCAGGGCTTTATCCTATTAAGTCGGGTACTGTGGAAATTGCCTATGAAGAAATGATTGCCGACCAGGAGGGACAAACACGGCGATTGTTGGACTATTGTGGTGTGCCTTGGGATCCGGATTGTCTGGATTTTCATAAAAACAAGCGCCCGGTGCGAACAGCCAGTTCCGTTCAGATCCGGTCGCCGGTTTACAACTCTTCATTGGGTGCATGGAAGCCCTATGCCTCTGTGCTGCAGCCCCTGGTAACTGCCTTTGCGGGGCGCAATAACTAGCCCTGATATGTATCCATTGCTGATTTTTGCGCCCTCTTTGCATTAGAGAGTGGTTATTTTTGTCAAAATCGTTGATAAAGTCAGGAACAAGGCTAACATTCGCGCCAATTATAGATCTCAGGAATTTTGTTTTGCCCACGACCCGTAACTCTGCAACCAAACCCGGAATTGAATTTCGCCCCCTGACAACGCTTGTTGTTATGGCGGCGGTTCTTCTGTTGTCCGCCTGTTCGGGCATCAAGACCGAAAATACAGAAGGCCTGGCGAAAAACCAGAGTGAGCGCGAGCAGGCTGCAGCCGGACGCGTGTTTGGCGGTGATGGCATCAGCATTCTGGGCAATACAACAGAAAGCAGTGGCCCCGCAGGGATTGGCGTTAACACATTTCTGTGGCGGGCATCGCTGGACACCATTTCATTTATGCCGCTTTCGTCCGCTGATCCTTTTGGCGGCGTGATCATTACGGACTGGTATTCACCGCCGGCCTCGCCGCTGGAGCGTTTCAAGATGACGGTCTATATCCTTGATCGCAAGTTGCGAGCAGATGGATTGAAAGTCACCGTTTTTCGCCAGACCCGCATAACGCAGACAGCTGCATGGAACGATGCCGCCGTCGCCTCAACCACACCGACTGAGCTGGAAGACGCGATCCTGACCCGCGCCCGGCAACTTCATGTCGCGACGGCCGAGACCAAATAAAAGGCTTTTCGACCCATACTTCCGGCTAGCGAAAATGCTTCAACCGTTAATCACAGGAATAGAGTAATGGCGCGCGATACCGCCAACGTAAAATATAACGCTCGCGAAACCGAACAGAAGTGGCAAGCCACCTGGGCGGAAAATCGTACCTTCGAGATGTCGGAAGATCCCGACAAACCCAAATACTATGTGCTGGAAATGTTCCCCTATCCATCGGGACGTATCCACATGGGCCACGTTCGCAACTACACCCTGGGTGACGTTGTCGCGCGCTATAAAAAAGCGCAAGGGTTCAACGTATTGCATCCCATGGGTTGGGATGCCTTTGGACTGCCCGCCGAAAACGCTGCGAGAGACAAAGGTATTCATCCCGCCGAGTGGACCTATTCCAACATCGAAAACATGAAGTCGGAATTGAAGATCATGGGCCTGTCGCTGGACTGGTCCCGTGAAATCGCAACTTGTCATCCCGGCTATTACAAACATCAACAAGCCCTGTTTGTGGATCTGTTTGAAAATGACCTCGCCTATCGGCGTGAAAGCTGGGTCAACTGGGACCCGGTCGACAATACCGTTCTGGCAAATGAACAGGTCATCGACGGCAAAGGCTGGCGGTCCGGTGCTGAAGTTGAAAAGCGGTTGCTGTCACAATGGTTTTTCAAAATCACCGAGTACGCAGATGAGTTGCTGGAAGCCCTGGACGGTCTGGATCGCTGGCCCGAACGTGTTCGCCTGATGCAGCAAAACTGGATTGGCCGGTCCGAAGGCCTGTCCCTTAAGTTTGACCTGAAAGATCGCGACGACGGCCTGGAAATTTACACAACCCGGCCCGACACATTATTTGGCGCGAGCTTCATGGCCCTGTCACCGGACCATCCCCTGGCGGGTGAAGTCGCTGCCGGCAATTCGGCCGCAGCTGACTTCATTGCCGAATGCCATCGCAGCGGCACCACAGAAGAAGCCATTGAGACCGCCGAAAAACGCGGCTTTGATACCGGCCTGAAAGCAGCCCATCCGTTTGGCGGCGAAGACCTGCCGGTCTACATTGCTAACTTCGTTTTGATGGAATATGGCACCGGCGCCATTTTTGGCTGTCCGGCGCACGATCAACGAGATCTGGATTTTGCCCGCAAATATGGCTTGCCCGTCGTACCAGTTGTCGGCCCCAGGGGGGTTGATCCGGCAACCGTGGAAATCGGGACCGAGGCTTATACCGGCGACGGCTTGCTGATCAATTCCGATTTCCTTGATGGCATGGAAGTCCCCGCCGCCAAGGATGAAGTCGCCAGTCGTTTGGAAAAATCCCACAATGCCGAGCGCACTGTAAACTACCGCTTGCGCGACTGGGGTGTTTCGCGGCAGCGCTATTGGGGCTGCCCGATCCCGATCATTCATTGCCCAGATTGTGGGCCGGTCGCAGCACCGAAAGAAAGCCTGCCAATCGTGCTGCCGGACGATGTGGTCTTTAATACTGTTGGTAATCCGCTGGATGAACATCCGACCTGGAAGCATGTCGACTGCCCGACTTGCGGCAAGGCCGCGACACGCGAAACTGATACGCTGGATACTTTTGTCGATAGCTCATGGTATTTTGCCCGCTTCTGTTCGCCGCGCGTTGATCAGCCCGTTGATAAATCTGCAGTCGATTACTGGCTGCCGGTGGATCAGTATATCGGAGGTATTGAACACGCGATTTTGCATCTTTTGTATTCACGCTTCTTCACCCGCGCCATGAAAAAATGTGGCCACCTGTCGGTCGATGAGCCCTTCCAGGGTTTGTTTACACAAGGCATGGTCTGTCATGAAACCTATAAGGATGAAGCCGGACAGTGGCTCTATCCGGAAGAAGTTGTGTTTGGTGATGGCGGCGCTGCCAGTCTGAAAGAAAGCGGCGCACCGGTCAAAATAGGCCGATCCGAATCGATGTCCAAATCCAAAAAGAACGTCGTCGACCCGGGATCGATCATCAATGAATATGGTGCCGATACAGCACGCTGGTTCATGTTGTCTGACAGCCCGCCCGAGCGTGATCTGGAATGGACGGATGCCGGGGCCGCCGGGGCCTGGCGTTTCACCCAGCGTTTGTGGCGATTGTTTGAAGGCGTTCTGGATCAGCTGCCCGAAGGTGACGAGATACCAGGCGACCTGAGTGCGGCAGGCAATGCCCTGCGCGGGGAGACCCACCGCATGCTGGCCGGCATCACAGATGATGTGGAGAAGTTTCGCTTTAATCGTGCCGTTGCCCGGATTTATGAATTTACTAATACGGCAAATGCCTTCAAGCCGGAGAGCGATACCGATAACGCCGCCCTGAGAGAAGCGCTGACCATTCTGGTTCAGGTCGTTGGTCCCATGATGCCGCACCTGGCGGAAGAAATGTGGCACCGTCTTGGTCACACCGTTTTATTGGCTGATACGCCCTGGCCAACCGTCATCGCCGAGCTCGCTGAGGAAGACACCATCACCATCGGTGTGCAGGTGGCCGGCAAAATGCGCGGCACCATCGATGTCGCAAAAGATGCTGACCAGGGTCTGGTACAAGAAGCAGCCCTGGCACTGGCAACCGTGCAATCTGCCATTGGAGATCGGGAAATCCGCAAGGTCATTGTGGTTCCGAACCGGATCGTCAATGTGGTTGTCTAGAACCTTTGCAACACTGATCCTGCTGACCGCCCTTGCGGCGTGTGGGTTCAAGCCGCTTTATGGAACGGACCCTTCCGGGCTGTCTGATCCGCAGGCGGAACTATCGACAATCCGGGTCGCACCCATCCCTGATCGTCTCGGGCAGTTGGTGCGCAATCAACTTGTTGAATATCTGACACCGCGTGGCCATGGTGCCCAGAACAGATATCAGCTGAATGTAAAATTGTCCTTGTCCAGCGAAGGCACCGCCCTTGCCCAGGATGAAAGTGCCACCCGTTACAATCTTACACTGACATCTAATTTTACGCTTGTTGATCTTTCTACAAACAAAGGGGTCTTTGTTGGCGTCGCCAGATCCATCGCTGTTTACAATGTTATCGACAGTGAATACGCAACCCTGATCGCCCGTCAGGACGCCGAACGACGGGCCGCCCAGGATGTCGCTGAAGAATTGCGAACGCGGCTTGGCGTCTTTTTCTCGCGTCGAACCAAATCTTCCTGATCCTTTTTCGCTTGCGCTCCCCTATACTCTCCCCATGAAAATCGCAGCCCGCCAGGTTGAAGCTTTTGTCCGCGCACCAAATCCCGACGTTCGGGCCATCCTGGTTTATGGTCCGGATCAGGGTGCAATCAGTGAACGGGCTGTGCTTCTTTGCAAATCGGTTGTCGATGATTTGCGGGACACCTTCCGAGTTGTTGAGCTGACACCCAAAAGGCTGAAAGATGATCCGGCCTTGTTATCAGACGAGGCTGCCGCGATTGCTTTTGGCGGTGGTCGGCGTGTCATTCGTATTCGCAGTGCTGGAAATGATATCGCCGATCGCTTTGCCGACTTTTTTGATCACCCCGGCGGCGATGCCCTGATCGTTGTTGAAGCTGGTGAATTACAAGCCCGGGCGAAACTCAGAACCTGTTTTGAGAAAGCCGATATTGCGGCTGCCCTGCCCTGCTATGTCGATGAAGGTGTCGGCCTCGAAAGCACGATCCGACAGATGTTGAGTGAGGCCGGATTGACAGTTGATCCGGCGGCGCTGGATTATCTGTCTTCGAATCTTGGGGGGGATCGTCAAGTAACACGCCGAGAACTGGAAAAGATCGTGCTTTATGTCGAGCCCGGCGCGCGTGTCAGCTTGCAGGATGCCGAAGCCTGTGTTGGCGATGGTGCGGCGACATCCATGGATGACGTGACCATCGCAACCGCCGGCGGAGATTATGCGACCCTTGATACAGCATTGCGCAGGTGTCAGGCGAACGGAGATGCGGCGGTGATGATCGTGCGTGCTGTGCAAAGATATTTTCACCGTCTGCACCTCGCCGCCGGTGCCATGCAATCCGGCATGAACGCAAATGCCGCCATGGCGACGTTGCGTCCACCGGTTTTTTATAAGACCCAGGATGCTTTTCGCCGACAATTAGGGATCTGGCGACCGGCGACCTTGTCCACTGCGATGGAAATACTGACGGAAACCGAACTGGACTGTAAATCAACCGATTTGCCTGACTGGGCTATCCTGGGCCGATCATTGATGCGTGTTGCCCAGGCGGCTCGGCAAGGAACGTCAAGCGGGCGCAGGCGCTAAGGCCTTGAAATATAATAGTAATAATTAGGCCAGATAAGACAACGCACCGCAGCTTTCAAGGATGTTTGTTGCCCGTTGACGGGGCTCGCCTTCTAACGCCGCAAATCGCTGGCGTAGATCTGTGAGGCATTTAACCTGGTACCCGAAAGTACCTTGCGCAAAGGGCATGCCCATTATCTGCAGTGAAAAATTTTCGTCACCGGTCTTTGCAGCGGCGGCGTTGGCGCTGAGGAAAGGTAAATAAATGTCGGCGGCCATACTCAAAATTCCGAGCGTCGCATCCGGTAACTGATCTTCCAGTGACAGCCAGTCGCCTTCGACACCGGATGCGTCATCCAGTTGTCGCAGCCAGTCTTCTGTGCGTTGCGCGTGTTTGCGCATCAATTCCATGGGTGTCGGATCGGTAGCCAGGACCATTAATTGCCCGAACAATCCAAAATCCGCCAGGGCCGGTCTGCTGCCAAAAAGATAGCTGTGCAAACCAACATGACTTTCCAGCAATGCAAGCAGGCGTAGATAGCTGGCCTCGATTACCGGCGCATTTTCAGGTGTGCAGCCGACCATGGGCATACGGCCTACCTGACGTTCGGCAAACATGTGGGCCATTGATTCGCGATTTTCACCGATATGGTCTGGGAAACTGTCATCGGCAATCCAGTGACTGGCATATTCAATGTCCGCCGCATAGGTCCAGCGATAATGGAACATGGCCTTTGTCAGCCATTCATCCGCCATATCCTCGATCAAATGACTGAGGAAGGCATGACAAGGATCATCCGGCATAATGCTGCGCCCCGCATGACGATCTTCGAGGTCATACGCGAGCGGCGTCGAATCGTTTTTCATCTGGTCGGTGTCAGGATATTGCAGAACCGGAACGAGTGCGGGTTTCAGGTGTGCAATCTCATCCCGGTTGCGTTCCGTTCGCAAAACCCAGTCATGTGGCAGGCGGCGATAACGCATGATCGAGCGCATTTTCCGCGAATAGGGTGAGCCCAGAGAGCCAAACAATCGGTACCTTCCGGACATATCTTCACCTCTATCTTGATCTAAGCCATTGATATTACAAAATAAATTAATCTGTTGAAAGTCGGCGACAAATTTCATCCAGTTGTTCCAGCGTTTGGTACTGGATATGGACCTGGCCACCACTTTCACCCTTGTGATCAATATCGATCTTCAGGCCAAGTGCTGCTGAAATATTGGCCTCAAGGGCCAGGGTATCAGCATCCTTGCCGGGCAAGGGCTGGTGACGACTGGCTTTTTGGCTGGAGCCCTCTTTTTTAACCAGCTTTTCGACTTGTCGGACATTCAGGCCTTTTTTGACAACAACCTTTGCCATAGCCCAGGGATCAGTTGCCGCCAGGAGCGCGCGACCATGACCGGCGGACAAGCTGCCATCTTCAATCAGGGCTTTTACCTTGGGGGGCAAGCCCAGAAGACGCAGGGTATTGGCGATATGGGAACGACTTTTGCCAATAACGCCGGATAGATATTCCTGAGTATGGCCAAATTCGTCCATCAAACGCTGATAACCATCGCCCTCTTCCAGGGCTGACAGATCAGAGCGCTGCACGTTCTCGACAATAGCAATTTCAAGGGCCTGAACATCGTCCATATCCCGAACAACGACCGGCACCTGGTGCAATTGCGCCCTTTGGGCAGCCCGCCAGCGACGTTCACCAGCGATAATTTCAAATTCTGTGTCGCTGCCACGGGCATGACGAACCAGAATAGGCTGCAGAATGCCAAGCTCAAGGATCGAAGCCTCCAGAGACGCCAGATCTTCTTCCGCAAAATGGTGCCGGGGCTGATAGGGATTAGGTCGCAACTGATCGATGGAGACTTCGCGGGTCGCCTTGACGGGCGTTTCCGATGTAGCCGAAGGGCTTGCCGCCGGTGCGGAATCTCCTAGTAAAGCTGAAAGTCCCCGACCCAGGCTTTTGCGTTTTCCGTCTTCTGCCATAACTATTTCCTCAACGTCCGTCGTTTCTTCAAGCTGCACGGCTGCGATCCCGCTTCAACATTTCACTGGCAAGTGAGATATAGGCCCGGCTGCCGGCACATTCATGATCATAGAGCAGTGCCGGTTTACCATAGGATGGCGCTTCTGAAATCTTGACGTTCCGGGGTATAACCGTCTTGTAAACCTTGTCGCCCAGAAACTCCCGAACATCACTGGCAACCTGACCCGAAAGATTATTGCGCTTGTCAAACATTGTCAAAACCACGCCTTCGATGTGGAGCTCAGGATTAAAGGCTGCACTCACGCGTTCAATGGTCCGGATCAACTGACTAAGACCTTCGAGGGCAAAAAATTCACATTGCAGTGGAACCAGAACCGAATGCGCCGCGGTCAGGGCGTTCAGGGTCAACAAGCCCAGCGACGGCGGGCAGTCGATCAGAACATATTGATATTTCTCGACAAATCCCTTCATGGCATCACGCAAACGATAACTGCGGTTCTCTACATCAACCAGTTCAAGTTCGGCGCCGGAGAGATCAACCGTCGACGGAATAATATCAAGGCCCGGAATGCGACTGCGGAACATTGCCTGCTCAAGTGTGGCAAGTCCGGTCAGTACTTCATAGGTGGAGGTTTCGCGCTGGGCCCGGTCAACGCCAAGGCCGGTACTGGCATTTCCCTGCGGATCAAGATCGACTATCAGGACTTTGCAGCCAACAGCGGCAAGCGCTGTCGCCAGATTGATCGTTGTGGTGGTCTTGCCAACTCCGCCCTTTTGATTGGCGACGGCCAGAATTTGTGGTCCCGGCCCGGCATTGGTCGCTTCCTGTACCTCGTTGGCTCCAGGTACTTCAAGCACCTCAACGGTATCATCCATATTTTCTGTCTCTGTCATTTTGCAGGTCCCTGTCCGTGCTGCTGATTGCGGCCGGAAAACCAAAGCTCAAGGCGACGATATTTGTAATACGACGCTTTCGGAATGTGTGCGGCTTGGCCATTTCTTGATAATGGAATTTTCAAATTCTAGCAGATTTTCCAGCTCAGAATCAACATCTTGTCCTTTTGGGAACAAACAAACTGTATTTTGTGACCGAAAAGGCACAGACCACGACAATAATTGATCTGTTTTTGCCAATGCCCGTGCCGAAATGAAGTCAACCTGGCCCGGTTGCCCTGCTTTATCCTGAAGTTTTTCAATACGGCAGGTGTGAATAATAACGTCTGCGCCCGTCTCTCTTGCGACTTCATGCATGAAAGTACATTTGCGAGCGTCACTTTCCACTAGATGAACCTGCCCAACACCCATGATGGCCAGGACCAACCCCGGGAATCCGGCGCCACTTCCCAGATCCAGCCAGATACTGTCGGCCAGCGATCGCGTCTCCGGACCACGACCCTCCACTATTTCCCGGGCAATACCAAACAGCTGGGCGCTGTCCATCATGTGTCGCTGCCACAGGTCAGGCAGAGTGTTTTTGCCAACGAGATTGATGGCCTTCTGCCACTTGATCAGCAGTCCGGCATAGACCTCGAGCCGGTCCATTGTTTCACGTGAAACATTGCTGGCAGATTGAAATTCTTCTGGAGACATAAAGGCTTACAGACTTATAGGGCTCAGGCTGAACGGCGGTTCGGGTCCAGGTGATGGCCCCGTTTCACATGCGCCAGCAAGGCTGTCAGGGCCGCAGGTGTGACACCGGATATCCGGGCAGCGGCACCCAATGTCGCCGGTCTGGCATCTTGCAGCTTGTTGCGCACTTCATTAGACAAGGAACCGATCGCGGTATAGTCCAGCTCGTCCGGGAGTTTCAAATCCTCATCCCGGCGGAAGGCTTCGATGTCGGCAACCTGCCGATCCATGTACCCAGAATAAAGTGCCTCTGTTTCCAGTTGCTCCGTCGCCCGAGCCGAAAACTTGTCAAAGGCTGGCCAGATGCGGCAGATGTCTCTTATATCTATATGGGGATAGGCCAGCAAATCAACAACCGATCTGCGTACACCATCCAGATTGACCTTCAGGCCATGCTTCTGTGCTTCGTTTGGTGTGATCAGTGATTGTGTGGCCAACGCCCGGATTTCTTCGAGCTCCTGCTTCCACTCACCCCAGGCGGTCTGACGTTCTTCTCCAACACAGCCAAAGGCGATCCCTCGCTCCGTCAGGCGTTGGTCAGCATTGTCGGCGCGCAATGTAAGGCGATATTCGGCGCGCGATGTGAACATGCGGTACGGCTCTTCCGTTCCGCGCGAAATCAGATCGTCAATCATCACCCCGATATAGGCTTCAGCCCGGTCAAGGATCAGAGGCTCTCCCCCCCTGGCCGTACTTGCCGCATTCAATCCGGCCATCAGCCCTTGCGCTGCCGCTTCTTCGTAACCCGTTGTGCCGTTGATTTGACCGGCCAGATAAAGTCCTGGCGCTTTCAGGGTTTGCAGGCTGGCAGACAGTTCGCGCGGATCAACAAAGTCATATTCAATGGCATAGCCCGGACGCAGAATAACGGCGTTTTCCAGCCCTGGAATTGTTTTCAACAAGTCCCGCTGAACATCTTCCGGCAAGGAAGTCGAAATCCCGTTGGGGTAAACCGTATGATCATCCAGCCCTTCAGGCTCAAGGAAGATCTGATGGGCATCGCGCTCGCCGAAGCGCACGACCTTGTCTTCAATCGAGGGACAATAGCGTGGACCGGTGCTTTCGATTTTGCCGCTGTACATGGGCGCGCGGTGAATATTGGCGCGAATCAAATCATGCCCGGCTTTGGTCGTGCCGGTAATGTGGCAGGAAATCTGATGAACGCTGATTTCGGAATTCAGGAAGGAAAAAGGCACAGGTGGATCATCCGCCAACTGTTCATCCAGCTGGCTGTAATCAATCGTGCGGCCATCAAGTCTCGGCGGTGTGCCGGTTTTCAGCCGACCCAGCCGTAATCCCACTGATTTCAGAGTATCGGAAAGACCCAGCGCTGGCGCTTCCCCCGCCCGTCCCGCTGGCATGGTTTCTTCGCCGATATGAATAAGACCCTGTAAAAAGGTTCCTGTCGTAACAACAACCGCATCCGCATAGACAGCAAGGCCGTCACCAGTTCGAGCGCCTGTCACGCGATTGCTGCCGTCATCGCTTATGATCAGGTCTTCAACACCACCTTCAGCAATAGACAGGTTATCCTGGGAAGCCAATGTTGTTTGCATGGCCTGTCGATAGAGCTTGCGATCTATCTGCGCCCGGGGGCCGCGCACTGCTGGACCCTTGCGCCTGTTCAGCAAACGAAACTGAATGCCGGACTGGTCCGCAACACGGCCCATGATGCCATCCAGAGCATCGATTTCCCGCACCAGATGTCCCTTGCCCAGCCCACCAATGGCAGGATTGCAGGACATTTCACCAATAGTATCAACTCGGTGCGTCAGCAACAGGGTGTTGGCCCCGAAGCGCGCCGATGCCGCCGCAGCTTCACTGCCTGCGTGACCGCCACCAACGATGATGACGTCAAAGCGCTGGCCCTCATGAAGGACCAACGGCTGGATCGGATTCTGGAAAGATGTCTGGCTCATGGCCGGGGAACCTACGCAGCCTTGCGGCCCAAGTCAAACGGTGATTGCAGTGGAAACAGCTTCAATTGCCTTGCGACACCTTGTCATCGCCCTGCCAATGTTTCACGTGAAACAATTTGCCAAAATCGAACTCATTTCACTACCAGAACTAATCTGGCTATTTACCAATACAAAAATCCCGAAATACTACATCTAGTAGACTCTCGACATCTACCCGACCTGTAATCACGCCCAGGGCCCTCGCCGCCAGGCGAATATCTTCCGCAGCCAGCTCCGGCGGAATCTCACTTTTATTTTCAATAAAACGGTTCAAACTTACGTGACAAGCCTGCAAGGCCTCACGGTGGCGAACGCGCGTGAGCCCAGGTGCTGCTTGTAGTCCAAATCGCCGCGCAACTTCTGCCCCCAAATCATCGAGCAAGGGCTTCACGCCTTCCCCGGTTTTTACGGAAATCGATCGGGCCGTGTCGCTGACAGTCTTCATCGCTGCCGAGATCTCACCCGTATCGGATTTGTTCAGGACAACAAAACAATCATCGTCAATTAGCCGGGTTGTCGCCGCATCTGGCCCTTGCACATCCGCGCCGTCCAGCACAATGATCTTCAGGTCGGCCTGTTCGGCCCGTTGCAGGGCGCGTTTGACGCCTTCGTCTTCAATCTGGTCCGCTGTCCTGCGTAATCCAGCCGTATCTGCAACCACAACAGGATAGCCACCGAGATCCAGATGCACCTCAATCACATCCCGTGTAGTCCCGGCTTGCGGCGAGACAATCGCTGCGTCACGTTTTGCTAACTCATTGAAAAGGCTCGATTTTCCGGCGTTTGGGGGTCCCAGGATGGCGACGTAAATACCATCCCTCAAACGCTCCCCGCGATGATTATCTGCAAGATGAGCCTCTATTTCACCCTGTATACGGACGAGTTCCGGTCTGACCTGTTCGACCAGATTGTCCGGCAGGTCCTCGTCATCCGAAAAATCGATGTCGGCTTCCATATAGGCAAGCGAACGTAAAAGACCCATGCGCCAGTCTTCATATAATTCTCCCAATGCGCCGTCGGTCTGGCGCATGGCCTGGCGTCGCTGGGCCTCGGTTTCGGCATGCACAAGATCGCCAATGCCTTCGGCCTGGGTCAGATCAAGCTTGCCGTTTTCAAAGGCTCGTCGGGTAAATTCCCCGGGCTCTGCCATGCCGACATTGGCCTGGGCCGATAATAAATCACTGAGGGCGGCAATGACGGCCCGACCCCCATGCAGATGAAATTCAACAACATCCTCACCGGTGAAACTGTTGGGGGCCGGAAACCACAGGACCAGGGCCTCATCAATACGCTCTGCCGTGTCGTCATCTTCAATACTTTTCAGGTGCGCCCTTGTCGCCATCCTGGGCACCGGCATTTTGCCAATCATTTTTTCCAGCAAAGGTCCAGCATCGGGCCCGGACAACCTGACCACAGCAACGCCCGCAGGTGGTGCGCCACTGGACAGGGCGAATATGGTAGGCGGACGCATCACAGAATACTCTTTCCAGACAGGCGTCCGTTAACCGGCGTCCGGTGCGGCCTTATCGGGCTGCAGCATAAGACGCTCGACACGTTCGCCGCCTTTGAGATGGCGTTTAACAATTTCATCAACATCAGCTTCATTGTCCATCCGGTACCACACGCCTTCTGGATAAATCACCATCACAGGACCAAATTCACATCGGTCCAGACAACCCGCAACATTGACCCGCACACCGTCAATGTTTTCCGATTTTGCCTTTTTTTTCAGATAGTTACGTAGTTTTACGCCGCCCCGTGCCTGACAACAGCCGCGGGGATCATCAGCGCTTCGCTGGTTCGTACAAACAAAAACATGGGACTCAAAATACAATCCCGGATCGTCTTCCTTGCGTGTCATCGCGTCCCCCTCCCGCGCAATCCCGGGGAACGTTCCGGGTTGCCATTTCAATTCCTATTTTGATTTGCCGCCCATGCCGCCCATGGAACCCGCCATCTGGCTCCAGAACTTTTGCATGGACTCTAATCCTTCAACATTATTGGGCATCCAGGTTTTGAACATGGTTTCAGCATCCAGCATTTTCATCTTGCTCAGCATCTCTTCCTGCATCTTGTCCATGACAGCTTTTTGCATGGGGGCAACGTCAGGTAATCCCATAAATGCCCTTGCTTCTTCGGGCGAACAATCAATATCGATAGTGACCTTCATTGAAGTCTCTCCGGGTCGTCATTTGGTTCGAGGGTTGGCAGTCGGGCGACACTAGGCCGTTCTCGAAAACTGCGCAACGGCCACAATCGAGATGATCCACAGAAGCGCAAAGTCAAAGTAGTAATTTTCTAAGGGCGAAGGCCAGGGGACAGGATTTCCATGCGTAACCGACTTGGCGAAGCAACAAGTCCATACCTGTTGCAACACAGGGACAATCCGGTGCACTGGCAAACATGGGGGCCGGAAGCGCTGAACCAGGCCCGAACCGAAAACAGACCGATATTGCTGAGCGTCGGATATGCCGCCTGTCACTGGTGTCATGTCATGGCCCACGAAAGTTTCGAGGACCAGGCCACAGCGGACATCATGAACAAATTGTTTGTCTGTATTAAAGTCGATCGCGAGGAACGCCCCGACATTGACGCCATCTATCAACAAGCCTTGTCGTTGATGGGTGAACAGGGCGGCTGGCCCCTGACCATGTTCCTGACACCGGAGACCGAGCCCTATTGGGGTGGCACCTATTTCCCACCGCGCCCCGCCTACGGCCGCCAGGGTTTTCCTGAATTGCTGCATCAGATTTACGAGGTCTGGACCGACCGGCCGGAAACAATTTCCAAGAATACCACGGCGTTGAAATCCGGGCTTGATCGATTATCAACGCCCGCTGCCGGACCCGCCCCGGACGCGCTTTCCCATGGTGGCCTGACCCCCGGCTTGATGGACACCGCAGCACGTCAATTGCTGGGCGCAGTAGATGATCAATATGGTGGTCTCTCGGGCGCGCCAAAATTTCCGCAGCCCCACATATTTTCGTTTCTGTGGCGCGCCGCCCGGCGCACGGATGCTCAAGACCTGGCTGATGCCGTGACCTTAACCCTCGACCAGATTTGTCAGGGCGGTATCTACGATCATTTGATCGGCGGCTTCGCACGGTATTCCACTGACGCTTATTGGCTGGCGCCGCATTTCGAAAAAATGCTGTACGACAATGCTCTGTTAATCGACCTGATGACCCTTGTCTGGCGGCAAACCAAATCACCTTTGTATGCGGTGCGCATTCGCGAAACTATCGACTGGCTGGGCCGCGAAATGATGAGCGACGGCAAGGACCGCAGCGAAGCGCAAAGCGACGATTTCACCGGTGCCTTCACCGCAGCTCTGGATGCAGATTCAGAGGGCGAGGAAGGCCGCTTTTACGTCTGGCAGGAAAGTGAAATCGACGAAATTCTCGGTACCGACAGTGACGTCTTCAAGGAACATTACGATGTCCAGCCCGGCGGCAACTGGGAAGGCAAAACCATTCTCAATCGCTCAGATAATTTGCCGCTGGCCGATGGCGCCACCGAGGCCGCACTTGGCATCAGTCGAAACTTGCTACTGGCAGCGCGCGCCAAACGCATCCGGCCCGGACGTGATGACAAGGTCCTGGCAGACTGGAACGGCTTGATGATTACGGCGCTCTCCCGCGCGGCCATGGTTTTTGATACACCGGCCTGGTTGCAGATGGCGGAAACGGCCTTTGCCACAATCATTCGAACCATGACCGACGGTGATCGATTGCATCACACTGCCTGTGCCGGTGTCAGCAGCGGACCCGGTTTTCTGGATGACTACGCCAACATGTCCGAAGCCGCCATGGCGCTTTATGAAGCAACCGGCGAGGCATCATATCTCAAGCACGCTATCGCCTGGATTGATGTCCTGGAAGAGCAGTTTCTTGATACTGAGTTTGGCGGTTATTTCTTCACCGCCGCCGATGGCGAAGCCCTGATCACCCGCACCCGCAACGCGACAGACAACGCTGTGCCTGCAGGCAACGGCACCATCGTTGGTGTGCTGGCGCGGGTCTGGCTGGCAACGGGCGAAGACAGGTTCCGCGAACGGGCCTTGTCGATCATTGACTGTTTTGCCGGCGAGGTCGCCCGCAATTTTATCGCCATTACAGGCTTGATGAATAATACGGAATTCCTGCACGATGCCTTGCAGGTTGTGATCATCGGTCATCGCGACGATATCGAAACGCAAGCCCTGGCCCGTACCGCCTGGGGCTCACCTGATCCTAACAGAATTCTGCAGATCGTTGCCCCTGGCAAGGACCTCCCCTCCGGGCATCCGGCCCATGGCAAGGAACGGATCGACGGCAAACCCACAGCTTATGTTTGTCGTGGCCAGGTCTGTTCCCTGCCGGTGACAGATCAAAACCAGCTTGCCCATATCATGGCAGGCGGCGTAACCTGAGACCATGTCCTGTCGTTCCATTCACAGCCCCGTCGGCGATATCACCGTCTATGAAGAGGATGAAAAAATCATCGTTCTGGAATGGGGGCGCGTGCCGTCAGACATGCCCGACATGAACCCCGATCATCCATTGTTGATCGAAGCCTGCGATCAGTTGAACGACTATTTCGACGGCAAACGAAAAGAATTTGATTTACCCCTGGCGCCTGAAGGTACGAAATTCCAGAAGGCTGTCTGGAAAGCCATGTGTGAAATTCCTGCGGGCCAGACCCGCACCTATGGATCAGTGGCAAAGGAACTTGAAAGTGCCGCCCAACCCGTGGGTACTGCCTGCGGTGCCAATCCCATTCCAATCATCATACCCTGTCACCGAATTGTCGCCCAGGACGGCCTTGGTGGTTTTTCCGGCGACGGTGGCGTTGATACCAAAAAGCAATTGCTGCGACTGGAAGGTGTAGCCATTCAGGGCCAACTGCTTTAGCGTTCTTGAGTTTCGATTTCCTGGCCAGCCCGCTCCCCCTCCCAACCACCCACAGGATAATCGCACTGGGTGGTTGGGAGGGGGAGCGGGCTGGCCGAGCCAACCAAACCTGAAAGTATTTCACTATGACAAAAGCAATGGTCAACGACACCTTCGGCGCAGCCAACACCATGAAGTGGCGCGACGTCAAAATCGGCAAACCCAAAAAGGGTGAAGCCCTGATCCGCCACACCGCCGTTGGTCTGAACTTCATTGATATCTATCAGCGCACGGGTCTGTATCCCATGGCGCCCGGTTCAACTATTGGCCTCGAAGGCGCGGGTGTTGTTGAGGCCGTGGGCAAGGGTGTCACCGTTGTCAAACCGGGCGACCGCGTGGCTTACGCTGGTGGCCCCCCGGGTGCCTATGCAGAGTCTCGATTGATCCCTGCAGATGTGCTGGTGAAAATTCCCGATGGCATTTCAGACGAAACCGCTGCCGCCATGATGCTGCAGGGCATGACCGTGGAATATCTCATTCGCCGGACCTTCAAGGTCAAAAAAGGCATGAACATTTTGTGGCAGGCCGCCGCTGGTGGTGTCGGCTTGATCGCCGGTCAGTGGCTGAAGGACCTGGGCGTCAATGCCATTGGTACCGCCGGTGGTCCGGCCAAAGTCAAACTTGCCAAGGCACATGGCTTTGCCCACGTCATCGATTACAACAAAAAGGATTTTGTGAAGGAAGTAAAACGCCTGACCAAAGGCGAGGGCGTGCCGGTCGTTTATGACGCCGTCGGCCAAAGCACCTGGGAAGGTTCGCTCGATTGTCTGCAACGTCTTGGCACCATGGTCACCTTCGGCAACGCCTCCGGCCCGGTCGCACCCGTCGCCCCGGCCCTGCTCGCCGCCAAGGGTTCCATCTTCCTGACCCGCCCAACCTTGATGAGCTACAACGTCACCCGGGCTGAGCTGACCAAATCAGCCAACGCCCTGTTCAAAGTCGTGCAGTCCGGCGCCGTCAAAATCGAGATCAACCAGACCTATAAACTCAAAGACGCCGCCAAGGCTCACCGCGACCTGGAGGGCCGCAAAACCACAGGCTCAACCATCTTCACGGTTTAGGGTTTTCGACACAATATTCAGGGGCCGCCGGCAAAAACCAGCGGCCCCTTTTTATTGTGTAAGCTGATTTCTCTGCCTTCGTTTACCGCACTCCAAGCGCTGCGACCGCAGGCCCGGCGAGCCTTACGCCGCCCCCGCGGAGCCGGTCGCACTTGCGACCCGGGCGTGAGCGAACTTAACTACGTATTCATGCTGTCGAAAAACTCTGAATTGGCCTTGGTTTCTTTCAGCTTGCCGAGCAGGAATTCCATGCTGTCGGTGACGCCCATGGGCATCAGGATCCGGCGCAGGACCCACATCTTGGCGAGGGTGCCTTTGTCGACCAGAAGTTCTTCTTTGCGGGTGCCGGACTTGGTGATGTCGATGGCAGGCCAGGTGCGTTTGTCGGAGAGCTTGCGATCAAGGATGATTTCCGAGTTACCGGTGCCCTTGAATTCTTCAAAAATTACTTCGTCCATGCGGCTGCCGGTATCGATCAGGGCAGTGGCGATAATGGTCAGCGATCCGCCTTCCTCGATATTCCGGGCGGCACCAAAAAAGCGCTTGGGCCGTTGCAGGGCGTTGGCATCAACACCACCGGTCAGAACCTTGCCGGATGAGGGCACGACAGTGTTATAGGCACGGGCCAGGCGGGTAATTGAGTCCAGCAGGATGACCACATCGCGGCCATGTTCTGTCAGGCGTTTGGCTTTGGCGATAATCATTTCGGCGACCTGCACGTGGCGGGTGGCAGGCTCGTCAAATGTGGAGGACACAACCTCACCCTGAACCGAGCGTTTCATGTCGGTGACTTCTTCCGGGCGCTCGTCGATCAGCAAAACAATCAGATAAATTTCCGGGTGATTGGCAGCAATACTCTTGGCCACATTTTGCAGAATGACGGTTTTACCGGTGCGCGGCGGGGCCACGATCAGGCCACGCTGGCCTTTACCGATCGGGGTAATCAGATCAATAACACGGCCCGTCGGATCAGGCGTCGTCGGATCATCCAGTTCAAGACGCAAACATTCGTCTGGATACAAAGGTGTCAGGTTATCGAAATTGACTTTGTGGCGGGATTTTTCAGGCTCGTCAAAGTTAACCGTGGTGACTTTGAGCAGGGCAAAATAACGCTCACCATCCTTGGGAGAGCGGATCGGGCCTTCGACGGTGTCACCGGTTTTGAGACCAAAGCGGCGGATCTGGCTGGGGCTGACATAAATGTCATCGGGGCCTGGCAAATAGTTGGCTTCCGGTGCGCGCAAAAAGCCGAAGCCATCCTGCAGAACTTCCAGAACACCTTCGCCGGTGATTTCAACACCTTGTTCCGCGACATTCTTCAGAATGGCGAACATCATGTCCTGGGTGCGCAGGGTACTGGCGTTTTCTACCTCATGCTCCTCCGCGAAGGAAAGCAGTTCGGTGGGCGTTTTTTTCTTCAGTTCCTGAAGATTCATAGTGTTAACCTGTTTTGGTGAGTCCGTCTGAACGGATGTTCAGCGATGACGGTTTTTGAAATGAAGGGTTTTTTAAAGGGGTAAATATTATTCAGCTGAATGTAATGTATGTGGAGGTTCGGGATGCTCGCTGTCTGATGCAGATTGAGTACAGGCCGAAATTGGAGAGATTTGGGAACCGGACAGACAGGGATTGCCCACCGGCGTCAGGAAGTCACGAACACTGTCAGAGCGTCTCGCTTGTCCTGACTAACGAAATAAACTTTGACGCCGCGTAAGTCAACGAAAAAAATTCATTTACTAAAACGGCTTAACCACAATTGTGATCACGATCAGGATCATCAGCACCGTCGGCACTTCGTTCATCAGGCGATAGAATTTGGCGCTGTGGGTATTTTCATCTTTTTCGAACTGACGGCGCCAGCGTGAGAGAAAACCGTGCATGCCGGTCATGATGATAACCAGCGCCAGCTTGAACCAGGGCCAGCCCAGCGACCAGTCGACAATGCCAGGTGTTAACGCCAGTAAAACCCCAAAGACGATGGCGATATTCATGGCTGGATTGATGATGGCACGCATCAGGCGGCGTTCCATGATCTTGAAGGTTTCGGACTGCACCGAACCTTTTTCGGCATCGACGTGATAGACAAACAAACGCGGCAAATACAGCATGCCGGCCATCCACGCCATCACCGAAATGATGTGCAGGGCCTTGATCCACAAATACCAGTCCGCCAGCCAGTCCACGATTTTAACCTCGTTAGTAAATGAAATATTCCGGCCAAACCGAAACCATAAGGAAATTATATCTCAGGCTTGTCTCAGGCTGCCTTACACAAACAGCGTCCAAATCGCTGCGGACAATATCGCTTTCCGCGCGGCGGGCAAAGACCACTTTTTGTCGCAGCCTCCCGGGCCAGACTGGCGAGCCCTTCAATAAAACCGGCATCATCTGTTGGCGTCGGCACACGCCGGTAATGATTGATGCCCAGATCATCGGCAATTTTTTTGTATTCGATATCCAGCTCGACCAGGGTCTCGGAATGTTCAGAGACAAAGGAGATCGGCAGAACCACGACGTTCACACCATGCTGCGCCGATTTTTCGAGGGCATCATCCAGCGATGGGCCCAGCCATTCCAGTCGCCCGACCCGGCTTTGATAACAGACCCTGAAATCACCCGTGCCCAGGCCGGCATCACGGGCAATGGCCAGCGCCGTCTGTTCGATCTGCCATTGATAGGGGTCACCCCCTTCGACAAATTTAACCGGCAGCCCATGGGCCGAAAACAGAACCCGCGCCGGTTGGGGCGTTTGTTTAAGTTGCGTGCGCAACAATTTTGCCTGGGCCGCGATATAATCATTCTGGCGTGGATAACAACAAATGACCGACGTTGTCGCCGTTAACCCGTTTTCGCTGGCGGCGCGGGACCAGTCCCTGGCGGAACTTTCGGTTGTCGATGTCGAAAATTGTGGATAGAGCGGCAACAGAACAACATGCTCCGCCCCCCAGGCGGCAACTTCGCGCGCCACCTCGTCGCTCATGGGATGCCAGTACCGCATGCAGGTGAAAACCCGAAAGTCATGATTTTCATCATCTGTCAGCACAGCTTCCAGGGCTTTTGATTGCAAAGCCGTTTGTGCAAGCAAAGGCGATGCACCACCCAGTTCGGCATAGATTTTCTGGGCGATCGGGGCCCGGCGTCCGGAGATAAATTTCGCCAATATCCAGCGCAGTGGTCCTGGCAAGGTGATAATCGCCGGATCATTAAACAAATTGAACAGAAATGGACGCACGGCTGCCGGGCTGTCGGGGCCGCCCAGGTTAAAAAATACAATGGCCGTTTTTTTGCGCGTCATATACCAATCGATTTATCTGTCGTCATTCCGGCGCCAGAATTTATCTAACTCCAGTTCCGGATCAGTTCCGATAATTCTTCCACATGTTCCGGTGGCGTTTGCGGCACAAATCCATGACCCAGATTGAACACAAAAGGCCCCTTGCCCAGGGTTTCAAGAATACGTCGCGCTTCCCTGAGCATGCCTTCACCACCTGCAACCACCAGCAACGGATCCAGATTACCCTGCACAGCACAGGAAGTCTGCACATTATCCCTTTGTACGTTTTCTCTGGCCCATTCCAGGGGCACCGAGGTATCCAGACTAACAGCATTTACCCCGGTTTTGGCGGCAAAGCTGGCATAACCAGCCCCGGCGCCGCGCGGAAAACCAATAACGGGAATATCCGGATATCTGGCGCGCAAATTCGCAACAATTTTCGCCACGGGCGCGATACACCATTTTTCAAACTCGGTTTCGGACAAGGCCCCGGCCCAGGTATCAAATATCTGAATAACCTCGGCGCCGGCCTCAATCTGGGCCAGCAGATATTCCGTGGTGGCATCCACCAACATGTTAATCAGCCGCGCAAACCCGGCTTCATCGGTAAAGGCCCAGCTTTTGGCGTTGGCGAAATCGCGACTGCCCTGTCCCTCCACCATATAGGTCGCCACGGTCCAGGGTGCCCCGGCAAAGCCGATCAATGTCACATCCGAGGGCAGTGCCTTACGCAGACCCTTAAGGGTCTCAAACACCGGTTGCAGGTGCTCGGTGATACGCCCCGTTTCCAGACGATCCAGATCCTGTACAGAACGCACGGGCTCCAGCTGCGGGCCCTCACCTTCCTTGTAAGCCAACGCCTGACCCATGGCATCGGGAATGACCAGGATATCGGAGAACAAAATCGCCGCATCCATGTGATAACGCCGGATCGGCTGCAAGGTTACTTCCACGGCAAGTTCAGGATTATAACACAGCGACAGGAAATCCCCGGCATGGGCACGGGTGGCACGATATTCCGGCAAATAGCGCCCGGCCTGACGCATGAACCAGAACGGCGGTCTGTCCAGGACTTCTCCTGCCAGCGCTCTCAGCATACGTTTGCCGCTTTGTGCTTCGCTCATTATTTCTGCTGCTTTCCGATTACCCACAGTCCCCTTCCATATACTATATTTATACTAAAAAGGTTGTTGTAGTGGTTGATCCCTGTGTGTTGTGGGGAGAACTCACCCTCCCCGATTTATCCCGTACAGGGCGGCCCTGACGGACTGCCTGGTTCCCTTCTGTATAACTTCGCCTGAACGCCCTGACAACCACACCGGAAAGATAGGGAACTCACCGCTTTCAGCCTTTGTTCCGCAAATGATCCTGTGGCCGGATTTCAGTGGAAAAGCGGTGATAACATTTGCGGGGTCGGCCAGCGACCCACTTATCCAGACTCTGCACACCCGCCCTGGAATATCCTCCACACCGGGGCGAATTGCTTATGAGACCAGGCCCAGGGTGCATGGAATTTTCAGGATTGCGGAATAAGCCCAGTTATCCCCATGATTCAGGTGATTCAGAATCCGGTGGGATATTTTGCGAAATTGCCGCAGTCAATGTCATTTGACAGCATATGTCATTTAATGTCATAATAACTCATGCCTGATGCTATTCTGATCTTCAAGGACCGCTACACTTATGAAGATGGTGATATTGTCGAAATGACGATCTGGCGGGTACCAGAACCTGTTCCACCTGGAGAACATTTTCTGAAATATAGTTTGTTTTATGGTCGTCCGGGCCTGCGCCTCCTAGGTTATGATAATGAACGGGGCAAAGGTGACCACAAACATATCGGGCAACTTGAACATAAATATACGTTTACGATCGTCGAAGTTTTGATGGCCGACTTTCTGAAAGATGTGGAGGACATGCGCAATGGCTGAAGTAAAAATCCATGTTGATCGTCTGGAAGATATGGCCACCCGGTTTACCGCTGCCTGGAAACGCGCAGAAGCGGGTGAGGCTGTGGATGAACGACATCTGTCATTTGAATCGTGGTCAGCGTTAACTCAGGCACTCTCCGTTAAAAGGCTGGAATTGCTGAAATGGCTGAATGCGCATGAAGAACCCAGCATCCGCTCATTGAGTAAAAGCCTGCATCGTGATTACAGGCGGGTACATGAGGATGTGCAAATCCTGAGAACTGCAGGATTGATTGCCGGAGACTCCTTGCATGTTGAATGTGACCGTATTCATACCGAGATTGCGCTGTAACGCTGGCATTGGTTTGCGAAGATTGAGCACACTGATATTTGTTCAATGAAAACCCTCTCCCCCGCCGACTTCAAAACCATGCCCTGGGTTAACGGCCTCGGCTCCACCACCGAAATCTTCAAACAACCTTCCCCGACAACAAATAAATTTCTCTGGCGCGTCAGTCTGGCAAACGTGCCAACCTCAGGTCCCTTTTCTGTCTTTGACGGGTACGAGCGCATTATCGCCGTTGCCAGTGGTGGCGGCATGACATTGCGGGTGGCGGGGTGTGATCCGGCGACCTTGCGCAGCGGCGATGATGCTTATCGCTTCTCCGGCGCGGCGGCCACGGACTGCGAATTGTTGGCGGGGCCGATCCGGGATTTTAATCTGATATTTGATCCCGGGTTTATCCGGGGGGATGTTGTTGTCTTAAGCGCATCGGGTCGGCGGACGTTTGAAAGCGCCAGGGGTCAGACGACACTGGTTTATGTATTTGAGGGATCGGTCGAGATGTCGGGGGATGTTCTGGCGGCGGGGTTTGCCGGGATGGTTGAAGGTGATGTGGTTGGGATTGAGCTGCGGGACGGGTTGGCGTTTGTGGTTGCCGTAGAAGGTGTGTGAGTGAAGGTGGTTTTGGGTTCGGTGTGGTGTGAGTTGTTTCCAAATCCCCCTTAAAGGGAGATTTGATATTACGCTCAAGCGCCGCTAGTGGCTTTGGACCTCAATGGTCCTTGTTAGCTTTTAAATTTCTTCACGTGATTTTGGCCAGCGACCAGGCGGCGTGATTATGTGGTCTGTTCTTGGTTGGTTTTGCTGAACGGGGTTTGTGCAAGGAGCCTCCACAAAAACTACCGTCACTCCGGCTCGGGGGCCGGAGTGACAAAGTAGGGAACTCTAGTGACGAAGTTGTCGCGTTAGTTCACCGCCTCAGGTGCGCCAGACCTTCAAAGCACGGCCGCAGAAGCTGCCCGACGCGAGGCCGGCGAAGATGGCGAAAAGGCCGATGAACGCAACGCTTTCATAGGTTGCCGGGAACATGGCTGCGGACACGCCGCCAACAAAGTTCATGCAGAAAATCACCAGCATCACCGTCAGCGTCAGCCACTCGCCTGACAAAGTCACCTTGCCGTCTTCCTTTGAAATAATCCATTTGCCCTGCAGGCGATGGCCGGCAGCGATGCCGCAGACAAAGGCCACAACATAGGCGGGCCAGGCGACGGGTGACGGTGGAAGGCCGGCAACGGAATTAATCGACAGCAGGCCCACAAGCGGTGTCAGATAAATCGCGATTACCGGGACGGCGCGCGTGTTGGAAACGCGAATGCCGTACCAGACAATAAATGCAAGCAGGGGCCAGACCCAGATCGGTGCGCCGGTAATCGCAGACATGTGAAAGTTTCCTTCTTGATAAATATGTTCGAGCTAAAAATTCTTTTCTGAATATGACCGCAACATCGCACCAAAGGATGCGGCCTTCAAGCCAATCCGGTCTTTGTCCTGATCAAGGGCTGTGACAAGGCCGCGACCATGCCAGAGCGTTTCCGGGTTCAACGGAAACGCAGCGCTGCATTAAACCGGAGGTGTGCCTCAAATATTGATGCAGAAGCGATTCCGTTTAAGTCGGAATTGCCCTAGGCTGGGGGCATGAGCACCGGCAAAAAATTTCATCTTCATCTCGTCTCCGACGCCACCGGCGAGACGCTGATCTCCATCGCCCATGCGGCCATTGTGCAGTTCGAGGACGCCGATCCCATTGAGCATACCTGGGCGCTGGTGCGCTCGGCCCCGCAAATGGAAAAGGTGCTGGCGGAAATTCGCGACAAACCAGGCCTCGTCATGTTTACCCTGGTCGACAAGGATATTCGCGAGCTTTTAATCAACGGTTGCCATGCCCTCAGTGTGCCTTGCGTGCCGGTGATGGATACGGTGATGACGGCGATGTCGACCTTCCTTGGCTCCAAGACCATGGACCGGCCGGGTATGCAGCACGTCATGAATGCCGAATATTTTCACCGCATGAATGCCATGAGCTACACCCTTGCCCATGATGATGGCCAGGGCGTGGGCAATCTGCGGGCGGCCGATATTGTGTTGCTGGG
>Ga0233443_1001138_pt1 | contig 24376 bp, 19 predicted proteins | sample SI_123_September_2_FD_182784 | JGI IMG/M metagenome (GOLD analysis project Ga0233443, IMG submission 182784) | Seawater microbial communities from Saanich Inlet, British Columbia, Canada - SI_123_September2016_200_MG | ecosystem: Environmental > Aquatic > Marine > Inlet | place: Canada: British...
CAAAATTTGGCGAAAAAGCACAGTTTACTGGTGTAAATGAGCATTTTGAGCCGAATTTTAACGCCGTTCTGGCGGAAAGATGCGTTTTCGGACAGCCTCCTAGGAGGTTGTCTGAGAACTCATCTTTCCGCCAATTCTGTGTTTACCCCTCAAGGGGATACCTAGGGAAAATGCTCTCAAAAAGCTCATTTACACATGTAAATTACACTTTTTCGACCATTTTATGCCTTAATTTGATGAAAAATTAAGTTTTCGGACAGTCTCCTCGGTTAGTTATTTTTGTCTGATTTTATTGGCAAATTATAATTTTTTAAATACTGGCTAATAACTTTTCCGGCAAATTTATTGCCCTGAATATTCCAATGTTGGTCTTCATTCCAGTAATAGTCAGTGGTAGGGTTTAGTCTGGTTTTCTGTGTTTTATCGGCTACTTTTTGGAAGTGTGGTAATAAGTCCAGATAATCAATATTGGCAGTTTTTAACGCATAGATAATTTCTCTATTGGGTTTGGTTAAATCAAAGTTTTCCCCATGTGTTTTAGTCAAATAAGGGTAAACTTGGAATTTTTCTGGAATAATGACAACCAATAATTTACTGCCCCATTGATCTGTTAATTTTTTAAAACTGACGAGTGTTGTTAAATGTTGTTGCCAATGTTTGCGCCACCAGTGATCTTCATTTAACTTTTGATATAAGTAGCTCAGCTCAGTGGTATTGGTGAGTTTATTCAACTTGTCTTTACGCATGGTTTTTAGTCGTCGAGTAGAAATGCTGACCAGATTGTAAAGTATGCTGTGAGTTTTTAGCCAAACCTTAACAAGCTTCCTTTTCTTTTTGTATTTCTGCTGTAATTCATTGTCGGAAAACCTGGATATATCACCTGTTTTATGATCAATTGACTTGATTGTGTCAATGCTGTAGCCATTAATGACGGTTGCATTGGGTCGTATAAAGTCGTCATGAGCATCATTTCTAATATAATAAGCGACAATAAGTAACTCGGGTGTTTTACCAATACTATTGACTACTTTTCTGGCTTTATTGAATTGTTGCTTACTGCCATAATTGCTGACACCGCACTTTAGGGTTCGTTTATTTAATTGTTTTTCAACAATATTTCCCCATTTGTTGGCAAAGGGGGTGTAACCCCAGGTAAAGCTATCGCCCACCAGTAAAATATAAGGTTCTTTTGATTGTTTATCGTACTTGTTATCGAAGCAACCTAATGAATTGGTGAATATTTCATATTGCATTTCACTGAAAACATGGACTGTTGAAGGAAGGTTTTTTTTCAGGTCAAAGCCATTTTCCTGATCTAGCTGGTAGATAGATAATGCATGTTTTTGCATTTCGAGCATTTTATTGTAACTGGTGAAACGAGCAATGGTTTCAAAAGCAATAATAAAAAGTACAAGAAGAAAAAGTGTAATCGCTGTCGATGTTAATAGAGGGTGAGCATCGAATCGGCTTTTTTGCTGTGATGACATATTATTAGATATATTTGGCTTTAAAATGTTGAAGAATATTATTAATTCTCGGTTTGATTTGCTGGGTTAGTTCGGTACTAATCTGACCCGTTAAGGTATATTCCTTTATTAAATCAATGCATTCTTGTCGTTGTTGGTTGTTGTTATCAGATGTGTTCTTCATGGCTTCTGACAGTCTGCTAACTTGTAGTTCCATGCGTTTATTTTTCTCTTCATTAGGCGAATCTATTCCGAGTATGATTTCTAACTTTAGGCAGATTAGTTTGAGGTTGTCATTGTTGTTTAAAATGATGTTTTCATCAATAGATGTAAGTTGCTGAGAATCAATTAATGATTGATATCTCATTGAAATTTTTTCATGAGCAGGAAGGGAAAGTGATGCAAGTTTTTGCCATTGTTCAATTAATGGTTGATTATCATCAAAAGGTAAGGATTGTTTGAGATTGGACTCAATTTCACGACAGATATCAGATTGTTGGATCAATTGTTCAAGTTGCATTGTTTGTTGTTTTAATTGTCGTTGTTGATGTTGTTTTTCAAAGTCAGCACAAGCAGATTCATATTTTTTTTCAAACTTATTTTTTATTTCTTTATGTTGTGAGTTTAGTTCATCCCATTGGTTTTTCATGTCATGAAATTGTGATGCCAAAAGAGTTTCATCATCAGTTGACTGGCTTAGTTCTTTGATTGATTGGCAAATGTTGATTCGTTGTTCTTGAAGATTTGCATAGGCAGATTTTTGGGCTTCTTTTTCTTTATTTCTATATTCAAATATTTTGTCGGTAATTGCTCTGAATTGATTCCATAGTTTATTATTGTGTTTGTTTCCTGCTGAGCCAATCGCCTTCCAGTCAGACTGATATTTTTTAGCATCTTCAATGCTTTGTTCCAGATTGGTTTCAGCATTTGTTAGCGCTTGACCAATTTGTTCAATTAATTTGTACTTACTTTTATAATTTCGATCCCATTGTTCTCTCATTTTTGCATAAATTTTGTCTAAAATGGCATGGAATCTTTGCTCAATGTTTTTTTGGTCTTTTCTGTCAATTGGGGCTATTGATTTCCATTCTTTTTTGGCTTGTTGGATAGTCAATTCAACTGTTTTCCAGTCAACACCATTTTTTGCTCTTACCGTCCAGTCCATGTTGTCAATATAGTGTTCAAGTTGAGTACAAATTAATTTTTTTTGTTCAAGATTGTTTTGACGTTGTTGGCTTTGCTCCTGAAAATACTGTTTACAAGGTTCATAGGCTGTGTTGCAGGCTAAACTAAAGCGTTCCCATAGGTCATTTGGACTATTGCCTTTTAATTTTTTCCATTTATTTTGCAGTATTTTAATTTGTTCTGCAATTTCTTCAGGACTACCTGAGGAGGTTGCGATGGCTTCTGCTTGTATGCAAAGGTTTTCTCTTTCATTGGCACTTGCCCAATTTTGCCAGCCAGATAAGTCATTCAGTTTGCTTTGTATGTCTGAGATATCTGTGGAGATATTTTTTAAAATTTTTCGATCAATTTTCTTGATGATTGCGTAGTTGGCTTTAATTTGTTTGAAACAGTTTTTTGCAGATTGGAGTTCACCTTTTTTTAAATATTGTTGGGCTTCTGGAATTTGAGATTGTATTTCTTTAATGATTTTATCTTGTTTGATTTTATGTTCTTGAGCGAGTGTTTCAAGGGTTTTAATGGCATGATTATATCGTTTTTGATAACTTGCTAGGAATGAAGCTTCTATTTTTTGTGATAATTTTTTCCAGCGTCTTTGAAATTGTTTGATATCATCCGTAGTAATAATTTGTTGGTGTTTTGGATGTGCCTCAATTTCATTGCAGAATAATTGCATCTGCGTGATTATTTTTTGTTGTGATTTGGAATGACTTTGAGATTGTTGAATTGATGAGACTAATTGCTGGTATTTTTGTTGATAATTCTGTTCCTCAGGTTCCTTTAGTGAGACAATTTCAGACCAGCTTTGTTGGGTGATGCGTAAGCTAGATTCCAGTGAGTTATTGTCAATTTCTTCTGGGGTTTTATGTTGAATATCTGCTAATAAATTTTCCAATGTATTGCAAAGAAATTCTTTCTGTTGCCTGATATTGTCATGGTCTTGTTGTTCACTTAATGCTTGTTTTGACTGAATAATCGCATTGTCTATTTTCTCACAAAGATTGGTGAATTGTTGCCGTTGTTCATCGGTTGCATGGTCTTTGATTTCTGTCCATTGTTCTTTTAATTTAATATAAGTATTTTTTTCTTCTAACCAATATTGACGTTGATGGAGTTTTTCCAAAGACTGGCAGAGTTTTTTGCAGGAATTTTGCAGTCGTACAGGGCGCTCTTCTTCTTCAATGATGTTATTTAATTTTTCTTTAGAAATTCGGTAGGTTTTTTTGTCTTTTTTTCTGGTTTCTTTAACAATTCTTTCTAGTGTCGATTTTTGACTGATTTTTTCCAAACAATACAAGCGAATTTCCATGGGTTGTTCAGATAAAACCAGGTCTCCTAAAAAGCCTTGTCGATTAATTTTGTCGATGGCTATTTTTTTATGTTGGTTATCAGTGTTGTATTGAGCGGAATGGTCGAGGCAGTTTTGGTTATCAGTCGACTCTAAAAATTGTTGTCTTGAAGAAACTGATGGAGAATCTTTAGCCTGACCTGATAGTAATGAATTTAATCTGTTTTGTATTTCTGCTAAAAGTTCTTTGTGAGTTTGTTGCGTTATCAATTGGCCTAAGACATCTAAATTGTTTATTTTTTCAATGGCCATAGTTTGTACGGATTTGTCAGTATCATGAATGGCAATGTCGTAAAAAATGTCTTGATCAGTTTCTTTTAATTCTTCAATGGCCTGTTTTCTGGTTTGAGGGTTGCGATGTTTCCATTTTGGTTTGATAAATGGTTTGATTATTTTAGTAAAACTGATATCTGCTAACATAGTGTTCTCGAACGATTATTGTTGATTATTTTTAGGTTGAAGTGTCGTTGCACAGTCTACTAGGAATGAGTTGATGGTCAACTTTATTATGAAAAAAATGTAGAATGTTGGTCGTTATGATAGGGGGGGTACTGATGATATTTATTTACGGTGATGATGTTTGATGTTTCTAACACATCACATTAGATTTTTCGATCATCAAAAAAAGTGTGTCTAAAGAAATGGCAAGTTGTCGTGAAAGAATGTTGGCAATGTTTAATTCGCGTTCTTCAAATTTTTTATTTTGACCTTGTTTGTTAAGAGATTCTAATACACCTTTGACTTTGCCGTTAACGATGATGGGAACCGCAAGTGCAGAATTAATTTTAAGTGTGTCTGAAAATTCTTCTGATTTTAAAGAAATGTTATCAATGCTATGGAAAGCATCAACAACAGCGGGTTTTTTGTTGTGATAAACCCAGCCAGCAATGCCTTTATCCAAGGACACTTTTGCAACAGATGCTTGTTGGTTTTTTAGCGAGGATGATCCTGAGGTGATAATGCGAACAAAGCTGTTGTGGCTTTTGTGGGCAAGCAATAACGTGCTGGTTTGGCAGCCAAGTAAGTCATTAATCATACCCATAATACGGTTAAAGATTTTGGGTAGGTGTCTGATGTTGCCTAAAGATAAGCTGATTCTTAAAATGCTGGTGAGTTCTTCCGTGGTTAAGTGTTTTGTTAGGTCAGACGATAACAAGCGTTCTTCGATGATTTCATTAAGGTCCTTGTTTCTTATCTCGCCCATATTTAATAAAATCTCACCTAGGAGGCTGTCCGAGAATGCAAACTTTTAAAAATTAACCACAATATACAGTGTATTATCAAGTAATAAAACGCAATATGTTGCGGTGTAAATTTCACAAACTCTATTTTCGGACAGCCTCCTAGGCAGGCTTCATCGGAAGAGGTGTCAATGCAATGAACCAATTCGTCGACAAAAAAATCAAAAGTAACTGATGTTTTTTTTGCTATTTGGGTACTGGGCTGTTGCGCAAGGGCTTCATTCAGTGCTTCTGAGCTAATAAATCCAGATTCGTGCATTAATTCACCGATTTTTTGTTGAGATTTGTAATGTTCGCTAAAGTTGAGTCGGTATAAATTAGTGCTGATTGATTCCATGTAAGAATTTCGGCCGTCGTTAAAGAATTCATTGAGATAACGATCCATTCTGCCTAATGATTCTAATCGTGGTACAACAAATTTTTCAAAAAACATAGGGGTTTCATTGATCATTTCTTGAACCGATTCAAAAATACGAACACCTCTGTTTTTTAATTCATCAATGTCTTCAAAATCATAAGCTTCCTGAAATTCAGCAAAGAGTGCAGGCAGGTTTTCCATATAATGAACATCGGCCATTTGTGCAAGCAAGTCAGCTGTGCCAACAATGCAAGCAAGTTGTTTGCCAGGGAATTGAGTGAGTTCACCTGTTAAGTTAACTGGTTGGTTGAATTCTGTGGTATCAATAATGTTGCAGACTAAGTTGATGGATGCTTTTTCCCATTGTTGTTTTTGTAAGTAGTTTTTTGCATTTTCACTGCTTCTGGAAACATGAATAAATGCGTGTTTCCCCCCCGTTCCTTCATGATCATTTTTATCCTTAATATAACCCGAGTCATGAAAAATAGCAGAGGCAATGGTAATGATGAATTGTTCTTTATTCAGTTGTTCATCTTTGTCATGAGTATGATTCCAACCAATGATCATTTTGCAGGCGGCCAGCATTACTTCAAGTACGTGTTGTAACGTATGATAGCCAACCTGACAGGCTTCATGTGATTCCCAGTTACCGAGATATAAGTCATAAATATCATTAATCAGCGAGAATATTTGAGGGGATTCTTCTCTGTATTCCTGTTGGTATAAATGGTTGATCAAGGATATATAATTACGATTGACGTATCCAAAAGATGATTTGTATTGAGTTTTGTAATCACCATGATTTTGTTTTTTTGCAGAGTCAATAGTGGCTGTTTTTATATTCATCTTGGTTTGCTATTAATAAATTATCTTTTTCGGTTGAATAGTGAGCACCTAACGATTTATAGTTGGTCTAATATAAATACTAAACTATCGTATTAAGGAAAGTTATTTAATGACCGTTCCTTAATAGTGTCCGAGAACACATCTTTCCGCCAGAAAAGCGTTAAATTAGGTTTAAAATGCTCAATTACACCAGTGAACTGCGCTTTTTCGCCAAATTTTGCCTTGTTCTTAAGAGAATTGACATTCTTGGGTAGCTTTCTTTAGATATAGATTAAGTTTAGCAAAAAACTAACTAATTGAATAAAATCATTTGATAAATAGGATTAATTTCTATTTATATGGGGATTACGACGTATACTGTTGGTGTTTTTTGATGATAAATTTTAAGATTAATTGTTTTATTATGGAGATGGTTTTTTGGATATAGCAACTCTTCTTGGTTTTATAGGTGCTTGTGGTATTGTGGGGTCTGCAATTTTATTGGGCGGCAGCGCATCGGTATTTGTCAATGTGCCTTCTTTGTTAATCGTTATTGGTGGAACCATGATGATTACATTGATGAAAATCACACTGGCCGATTTTTTTAATTCGATAAAAATTGGTTTGGTTGCATTATTATATAAGAGTCAAGATGTACCAGAAATTATTGAATTAGCCGTTGGTTTAGCCGATGTTGCTAGAAAAAATGGACTGTTGGCACTGGAAGGTCAAGATGTAGAAAATGAGTTTTTGATGCGAGGAATCAGTTTGTGTGTCGATGGACACGACCCTCAATTCATTCAAAAAATGTTGGCTAAAGATATTAATTTATCGGTGACTCGACATGAAAAAGCCCAAGATATTTTCATGGGGGTTGCGGATACGGCTCCAGCGATGGGAATGATTGGTACATTGATTGGTTTGGTGCAGATGTTGTCGACAATGGATGATCCCGCCACGATTGGTCCGTCCATGGCGGTTGCATTATTGACAACGATGTATGGTGCCATGATTGCGACAATGATTTGTATTCCTGTGGCAAAAAAACTTGAAATGCGTGCCCATGAAGAAAAGCTGAATAAACAAATGATTTTGGAAATTATTATGGGAATTCAGGAGAGTTTGAATCCTAAAGTATTAGAGCAATTATTAAAAACCTATTTGCCTGGTAATAAACGTGCTGATGCTGATGCAGAGGGTGAGGAATAGTTGTTTATATTTTATTTTACTTCGGTATTTCAATTGCTGTCAATTATAAAGATAATAAGTTATGTCTGACGAGGAAGAAGAAGCCAAATGTCCTGCGGGGATTCCTGTATGGGTAATGACCTTTGCTGATTTGATGTCGTTGTTGTTGTGTTTTTTTATTTTGTTGCTTTCCTTTGCAACCATGGATGCAAATAAATTTAAAAAAATAGCAGGTTCATTGAAGTCTGCATTTGGTGTGCAAAATGAAATAGAAGCAGCAGCTATTCCCAAAGGTACGAGTATCATTGCACAAGAATATTCTCCAGGTAGGCCTGTGCCGACACCCATTGAAGTGATTATGCAGGTGACTGAAGATAATACCAAAGAAACATTGCAATTTGATGAAGAGCAATTTGATGATCCTTCCACAAAAGACAATACAGAAAGTACCAACGAGGAAATTCAACAGCAAATAAAGGAACAAGCAGAAGAGCTTGAAGAGCAATTGCAGGACTTGTTGTCCAATGAAATTGAAGAAAATATGATATCTATTGAAAATGATAATGGGCGAATTGTCATAAGAATTAGAGAAAAAGGCAGTTTTGACTCTGGTCGAGCCAGTCTGAAAAAATCATTCATTCCCATACTCAAAGTTATTGCCGATAGACTCAAGGATTTGCCTGGTAAAATTGTAATTGCTGGACATACGGATAATATTCCAATCGGTAAAAGTAAAAGAAATATTTTTCAATCAAACTGGGATTTATCAACTGCCAGAGCCGTCACTGTGTTGCATAAATTGTTAAAAGTATCAAAAATGAAGCAAAATAGATTTGTGATTGAAGGTTATGCGGATACAATGCCTATTGAAGATAATAAAACAAAAGCGGGGCGTGCTAAAAATAGGCGAGTCGAATTGGTTGTTATTCAGGATTATGGTGATACTTCTGATGAGGTTAAAAAAGAAAAAGAGCCTGTTTCTAGTGAAACTAATACTGCTGAAGAAATAATTAAGTCGGAAGGGATTTTAAAAACAGAAAAGGTTATTGAATCAGAAAAAATTATCAAACCAGAAAGTGTGGTTAAGCCATCGCTTTAGAAATATTTATTATAAATAATTTACGAGTGCAGATATGCCTATATATGAATATCAATGCGAAGATTGTGAACACAAGTTTGAAATCATGCAAAAAATGAGTGATGATTCATTGTCAGATTGTCCTGAATGTAATCAATCATCTTTAAGAAAGTTAGTTTCAGCGACGGGTTTTAGGTTGAAAGGTAATGGTTGGTATGAAACTGATTTTAAATCGGGACAGAAAAAAAATGTGACTTCCAGTGATAATAAAGCCGCAAGCAAACCTAAAAAAGAAGTTTCAAGTCAAAAATCTGATACAAGTTCTAGTAAAAAATCTACAAAATAATTACAAATTTTAAGGAGAGTCATGCGTACTCATTATTGTGGTCAGGTAACAGAATCAGCACTTGATCAAGACGTTGAATTATATGGATGGGTACATCGCCGAAGAGATCATGGCGGTGTTATTTTTATTGATTTAAGAGATCGTGAGGGGTGGGTACAGGTTGTGTATGAGCCAGACCAGCCTGAAATGTTTGCTGTTGCCGAACATATTCGCAGTGAATTTGTTTTAAAAATCAAAGGTAAAGTGAGAAATCGACCTGAAGGTACGGTTAATAAGTCACTGCCAACAGGTGCTATTGAGATTCTGGGGATGGAGCTGGAAATATTAAATCATTCTGATCCTATTCCTTTTCCTATTGATATGGATAGTGATGTACATGAAGAAACTCGCTTAAAATATCGTTATCTTGATTTGCGTCGTCCTGAAATGCTACAAAAAATTAAATTGCGAAGTCAGGTGGTTAGGTTTTTACGAAATTTTCTGGAAGATGATGGGTTTTATGAAATTGAAACGCCCATATTGACTAAGGCAACACCCGAGGGTGCAAGAGATTATCTGGTTCCCAGTCGTACTCATACAGGACAATTTTTTGCATTGCCTCAATCACCTCAATTATTCAAACAATTATTGATGATGTCTGGTATGGATAAATATTATCAGGTCGTTCGGTGTTTTAGAGATGAAGATTTACGAGCAGATCGGCAGCCAGAATTTACCCAATTAGATATTGAAACATCTTTCATTGATGAGCAGCAAATAATGAATTTGATGGAAGATATGATTCGTCAATTATTTTCTACTTGTTTGGGTGTTGAATTAGACACTAAATTTCCAGTGCTTACCTATGCGGATTCAATTCAGAAATATGGTGTGGATCGTCCTGATTTAAGAATACCAATGGAGTTAATTGATTTAAGCGATGTGATGCAGGAAGTAGAATTTAAAGTTTTTTCTACCCCAGCAAAAGATCCTTTGGGACGTGTTGCCGCATTAAAATTACCAGGTGGTACTAAACTGAGTAGAAAAGAAATTGATAACTATACCAAGTATGTGGCAATTTATGGTGCAAAGGGCTTGGCGTATATTAAAGTCAATGAAGTGGCAAAAGGTCGAGATGGTTTGCAGTCGCCCATTTTGAAATTTTTACCTGATAATGTGGTTGAAACAATCATCGAAAGAATTTCCCCTGCTGATGGTGATTTGATTTTCTTTGGAGCTGATAAGGCATCTGTTGTCAATGAAGCGTTGGGTGCATTAAGGGTGAAGCTTGGGCTTGATTGTCAATTAATTCAAGGTGAGTGGAAGCCTGTCTGGGTTGTTGATTTTCCAATGTTTGAAAGAGATGAGGCAAACGAACGATGGCAAGCATTGCATCATCCTTTTACTGCACCTTCTTCAGTGGCTGATCTTAAAGACAATACCGCAGAATGTTTGTCTCGTGCTTATGATTTGGTTTTAAATGGTGTTGAAGTGGGCGGTGGCTCTATTCGTATTCATCAGTCCGATGTACAATCTGTTGTTTTTGAAAAATTAGGTATCAGTAGCGAAGAAGCTGATGATAAATTTGGTTTTTTATTAGATGCCTTAAAATATGGTTGTCCACCACATGGAGGTATTGCTTTTGGATTAGATCGTTTGGTGATGATGATGACTCAGTCTTCATCAATACGTGAAGTGATGGCTTTTCCAAAAACTCAGTCAGCTCATTGTCCACTGACCGATGCCCCCTCTAATGTTGATGATAAACAACTTAGAGATGTCGGTGTACGCCTTAGAAAAAAAGTGACTGATTCGGCTGTTAGTTAAGAGAAAGGGGGTATTAATTAGTATCCCTAATGGAGTGTGTTTTTGACTGATGGGTTGTGGTATAAAATTAATAGTTGCTTCGGGCATTTAATCTGCCGAGTGCTAAAAATAAATTTATTTGCAGTAAATTTTTAAAAAAATACACCATTTAAAGTCTATACTTCATTATGATTAGTCTGATATTGGATTTTATAATTTTTTCGTTGTAGAGAGATTTTTGAGATATGTCCACACTAAATGTAGATGGTAAAGAAATAGAATTATTAATTGACGGTCGCTTAAAAGACTTGTCTGACTGGAATGATAATGTTGCCAAATCACTTGCTGGTAAGGAGGGTCTGGAATTAACAGAAGGTCATTGGGATGTGATTAATTTTATGAGGAATTATTATGAAAATTTTAATATTCCTCCTGTAAAAAAATTGTTAAAACGAGGCCTCAATAAAAAATATGGTGATGCTCGGGTAACTGATGAATATTTAACAAAATTATTTCCTGCAGGTGTTTTGATTGAAGGATCTAAAATAGCAGGTGTTCCAATTCCTTATTTAGATTCTGAGCTAGAAAGAGATACTTATGCGGCAACAAAGAGTTATGTAGCTAAGTCTGTTGATGAAGTGGTTGATCATTCTCATTTTAATGAGTCTTTTGAATTTGAAGGTAAAACGAATCTTGTTAGCCATAAAGGTAATTTGATTGATATGAATGCCTGGAATGAGCGTATTGCAGTGTTTATGGCTGAAAAAGAAGGTGTTGCTTTAACCAGTGATCATTGGGAAGTTATCAACTTTTTAAGAAAATTCTATTTTGAATTTGGTTTAACGCCCATGGTAAAAATTCTAATGAATCATTTGGCTGAGGATTTGGGTGTCGAAAGATCAAATCAGGATTATTTGTATAATTTATTCCCTAAAGGTCCTTCAAGACAAGGGTCTCGAATTGCTGGATTGCCAGAACCACAGGGCTGTATTGATCCATAGTCAGTAAGGCAACTCGCAATAAATAAACTACCCATCTTACTGACCTTTTTGTCCGTCTCCTTTACCACAAAAACAGTTGAGTAGAATGACTACACGCCTATTTTTATGGCAAAGAAGACGAACAAAAATTCTGCGCAATATGGGTAGTTTATTTATTGCGTGTTACCTAAGTAATGAAAATTAAATAAAAAAGGCTGGGGATTTCCAGCCTTTTTTATTTCCATTCAATCCATATAGTATTTAAATCTCAATTCTGCTATTATCCCCCTTTCGCTGGGTGACCTCTTAATATAGTTTGTCACTTTTCAAGTTATTTCGTGTACGCCCTTAAATACTCTTCACTCAAAAACGCATGCCCTATCTTACAATTTTATTATTGATTCCATTAGTTGGTGTTTTATTCATTGTTTTATTGAATGAAAATCAAAAAGAACTGGTACGCAAAGTCGCTATTTTTCATGCAGGATTGGTTTTTATTTTCTCATGGGCTTTAATGGGGCTGTTTGATCCCTCATCTGCCAGCATTCAATTACTTGAACAACATCAATGGAATGTCCGTCTTGGTACTTCATATACGGTTGGTATTGATGGCTTTTCTTATCCGATGGTGTTATTGGCAACATTGTTAAATCTCATTGCCATTCTAGCGTCTAGTAATGTTAAAGAAAAGGTTAAAGGGTATTACCTGCTTATGCTGATTCTTGAATCGGCAATGCTGGGAGTGTTTATTGCACAAGACTGGACATTATTCTATTTATTTTGGGAAATGACATTGATTCCCTTATTTTTCCTGATAGACCGCTGGGGAGGTAAAAGGCGTCATAGTGCATCAATAAATTTTGTGTTGTATACGATGGGCGGATCAGTGTTTATGTTGATTAGCCTGTTGGTTTTATTTGATACCTTGCCTGGTAAAACTTTTAATATCAGTGAAATGATCAGCGGTGCAAGAGCTTTGGATGAAAATACCCAGCTGTTGATATTTTTAGGTTTACTGATTGGTTTTGGAGTCAAAATGTCTTTGTTTCCAATTCATGGATGGTTACCTTTAGCACATGTTGAAGCGCCCAGTCCAGTGAGTATTCTATTATCAGGTATCCTTTTGAAAATGGGTTCATATGGTTTAATTCGGGCAACTGAAATGTTACCGAAAGCGGTCGTTTTGTTGCAGCCAGTATTGTTGACAATAGGGCTGGTGAGTCTTATTTATGGTGGCTTGTTAGCGTGGCGACAAAGTGATTTGAAACGAATGATTGCTTATTCATCGGTGAGTCATATGGGGGTGGTACTATTGGGTCTGGCGACTTTGAATCAAATAGGTTTGACAGGCGCTGTGATGCAAATGGTGGCTCATGGATTGGTTGCTGGCATCTTATTTTTATTGATAGGTTTATTGTATGAAAGAACGCACACTCGTGATATCAATGCGTATAGTTCATTAACTCAAAGCACTCCCAAATTTGCATTTTTTACTATCTTAGCTTTTGTGGCCGCAATTGGTTTGCCAGGCACAGCAGGGTTTATTGCCGAACTTCATGTGTTGATTGGTGGTTATCAGCAATGGCAGTGGCTAATTGTTATCTTATCGATTGGTGTATTAATCAGTGCGACTTATGCTATTCGTACAATCGGTCGATTGTTTACTGGTCCAGTTAGACCCGTGATGAAAAATGTTGCTGATTTACAGCCTCAAGAAATGATGACTGCTTCTATTTTGGCTGTCGGTATTATATTTATCGGCTTGTATCCCGCACCTTTACTTGATCTTATGTCTGCCTCAGTTGATCAATTGAGTGCTGTCTTTGTTGCAAGGTAATTTTAATCGTATGTCACACTCTCAAAAAACAGATGCACTTCGAAATGACCTTAAGCGTGCTATAGAGCATCTTGAGCATGTCTTGCCAGGGCAATTTCCGCTGAAAGATTTTGTTCACCATAATACCATTCACGGTTATCAGCATTTACATTTTAGTGAAGCATTAGACGAAACACATAAAGTGACAGATATCTTTGGTTATCAACCCATTGATAGCTATCGTCAGTATCTTAAACAAGGGCGAATTAAATTAGAGCATTTAGAGCAAGTTATACTGAATGATGAAGAACTAGAATCTGATAAAACGATTGCAGTGATTGACGGAAGAGACATTAAACGGTTAGAAATTTATTCATTGGCTTTACGTTATTCTTTTGATGCCATTACCAAAAGTCAGCTTAAATGGAAAACGGCTGAAGAAAATGTATTTGAAAAAATTCAGTCAGATGTCCCTGAAGTTATCAAGGAAAAACTTCTGGATTCAGATTTAGAACACACTGAAGCAGATATTGTCAGTGATTTATGGTGTGTTTGTTTGGAAGCTCAAAATTTAGAAGATTATTTGTTACATCCTGAAGAATTGATGGATTTGTCGTCAGACCAGGCAGAATCAATTTTTACATCTTATATGCAATCAGAGAAAAATGAAGAATTGGTTGCAGATAAAGTTCGTGATCGAATGCGTAGGGATATCAAAGCATTGATCAGATTGTTACTGAAGAAAGTGGGTAATGAATTGTCTATTCGTGGTTTTTTGCTAGCCATGACGGGTGAAGATATCATGGATGATATTCGCCCTGTTTTAATTCGTCATCTCAGTAATCATTTGGATCACGGTATGGCGAGTTGGCATAACGCAAAACGCTCGGAAGGTTTTTTTAGTAGTTGGTTATTAGCGGCTAGAACTGATTTGTCATGGTTTTTTGATGAAATTCCCGATTGGCATGAAGTGCTTGAAGGTATCCCTGATAATGCGCTGGATGCCATCATCATTGAACTAAGAATTATCGGTATTCCTAAAAGTCGTTGGAATACTTATTTACAACGGCTAGCGCTAGAATTACCAGGTTGGTCTGGCATGTTCATGTGGCGCCATGTTCGTCAGGGTTATGAAGACCTGGATGCAAAAATAGACATGGCAGACTACCTAGCGGTTCGGCTTGTACTGGAACGGCTATTTGCTCAAAAATTAATGCGACAAATTTGGAATATTGCACCCAATTTGGATGTTATTAAGTGGTACTTTAATAATAATGAAGAAGAATTTTTGGTTAGGTATTCACTGTTTAATTTAAGGCTACCAGAATATATCGTCAGTAAAGTGCATTTGTTGATGAGGCAAATGGATCATAATAAGCCGCAACCAGAGGAATGGAAAGGTTATTCTAATCTGATTTGGACTTGGTTACAAAGTCCAGCAGCAGAAAATTCCAGAGGTAAAAATGCTTATCGTGAAGGTTGGCGTTTATTTCTTTTATCACAACATTTGGGGTTAAATGCCGAACAGATTTGTGACTTGGATGCTTCACAAATTACTGAAATGTTGTCTTGCCTGGAAAAACTGACGGTCAATAAATCAGGTTTTTTATGGTTACAAGCGTATGAAATGAACTATCGTCAAAACCTCTTTGAAGCAGTGACGCAAAATCATGGGCGTGGACGTTGGTCGTCACGTGATGAGACGGTTCCCGAAGTTCAGATCACTTTTTGTATGGATGATCGAGAAGAGGGGGTTCGACGGCATTTAGAGGAACATAATCCTGCCATTGAAACATTGGGTGCCGCTGGATTTTTTGGTGTGGCAATTAACTGGGTTGCATTGGATGATAAAAAACCAACTGCTTTATGTCCTGTGGTGGTTACTCCTGCTCACCAGCTACATGAAAAAAATAGAGCAGAAAATTCAGCATTAAATGAGCTACATACTCAGCGTGTGGCATTAAAAACTCAATTAAAAAACTATTTTTTTAATGATACCCGTTTGACCATAGTCAAAAGTTTTTTTGGTGTTTGTCTGGCCGCTCCATTAGGTTTGTCGGCTCTTTTATTGAAAGTGTTTTTACCTCTTAAAAGTGAAGAGTTAATGCATAAACTTTCCAATAATTTTGAACCTCCTGTGCCTACAACGCTAGAATTAAATGCAGTGGATGATGAGTGTGAAGCGACCATTGAAAATAATCGAAATGGTTTTACCGATAAAGAACAAGCTGATCGAGTGCAAAATTTTCTTAAAACCATTGGTCTAATTAAGGGGTTCGCTCCTTTAGTCGTTATGATGGGGCATGGTGCAACAACGAGTAATAATCCTCATCAAGCTGCCTATGATTGTGGTGCTTGTTCAGGAAAACATGGTGGTCCTAATGCCCGTGCTTTTACGGCAATGGCTAATCGTCCAATTATTAGAAAAATGTTAAAAAAACGAGGTATTGATATTCCAGAAAGCACTTGGTTTGTTGGTGCTGAACACATCACCAGTGATGAAAAATTTGTCTGGTATGATACCGATAAAATCCCCAGTGAGTTTTCTGCCAATCTCAAAAAACTACAACAGGATCTTAAAGTTGCAACATTGCGCTCAGCTCATGAACGTTGTCGAAAGTTATTGTCAGCGCCATTAAATTTGGATAAAGAAAATGCTTATCGGCACGTACAAACTCGTAGTGCGGATATTAGTCAGGTCATTCCTGAATATGGTCATACGACCAATGCGGCGGCTTTTATTGGCCGAAGATCACTCAGTCAAGGGGCTTTTTTTGATCGACGGGTCTTTTTGATTTCTTATGATCCAACGACAGATGCTCAAGGAAAAATTGTTGAAAATATTTTACTTAATGCAGGACCTGTCGGTGCTGGCATTAACCTGGAATATTATTTTTCAACGGTGAATAATGATTTATATGGCTGTAGTTCAAAAATCACCCATAATGTCACGGGGCATTACGGAATTATGGATGGAACAGAGTCAGATTTAAGAACAGGTCTTCCTTATCAAATGATCGGGATTCATGAGGCGATGCGTTTACAGGTTTTAGTTGAGGCAAAAATAGATACATTAACAAAAATCTATCAACGCCAGCCAGCATTACAAGAATTGGTTGGTAATGGTTGGTTATTGTTGTCTGCGAAAGACCCAGAAAGCGAGACCATTCATACATTTGATCCTAAAAAAGGTTGGGTTTTATGGGAAAGTGATGTGGCAACTGTACAGACATTTGGTAAATCATCCGATTGGTATAGAGGGCATCGAGATCATTTGCCTCCTGTTTTAATTAAACAACCAGAGGTGGCATTATGAATCAGTTTGTGTTTTTGGTGCCAATTTTCTCATGGTTAGCGGCGTTATGGATTGCTTTGGGTTTGATGTTCTCAAAAACTGATTGGCTCAAAAGAGAAAAAATAAGTTATTATTTGTCATTAATCAGTTCTGGTTTGGCTTTATTATTGCTACTGGTGATTGATATTGTTGCCTTGTTTTCAGATGCATCATCTTATGTTGTGATGGGGGAGTGGTTTAGCAGTGGTCAATATGTTCTACTGATTAGTTTTTTACTCAACCCATCTGCTTTAGCCATTGCTACTTTATTTACTTTGATTGCCTTTTTAACGATTCATTTTTCTGCTAACTATATGCACCGCGAAAAAGGATTTCATCGTTTTTTTATGGTGATTAATTTATTTATTGGTGCCATGTCTTTGATTATCCTAGGAGGTAATCTGGTGATGGTGTTTGTTGGTTGGGAGTTGGCGGGAATTAGTTCTTATTTACTCATTGGTTATGTGATGGATCGTCCATTGGCCACAAAACATGCAACTCGGGCATTGGTGACCAATCGAATAGGGGATGCAGGACTCATTTTGGCAATGTTTCTTTTGTTTGCTTGGGTGGGGACGACTGAATGGACATTGGTTACTGAAAAAATTTCATCCATTAATCACTTTACCACGGGATTGATTGCACTTTCTTTGTTAATTGCCGCCTCAGCAAAATCTGCGGTGGTTCCTTTTTCTCCCTGGATAACCAAGGCTTTGGAAGGGCCGACTCCTTCTAGTACCCTATTTTATGGTACTTTAATGGTTCATGCAGGTGTTTATTTGCTGACTAGAATGGAAGCAATTTTAGTACAATCTCCAGTAATTCTGTTAACTCTCTGTATTTTAGGTGTTTTGACTGTATTGTATGGCTGGTTAAGTGGCTTGGTGCAAAGTGATATCAAGGGGTCATTAATGTTTTCAACCACCATGCACATTGGTTTGATGTTTCTTTGGTGTGGTTTGGGCTGGTTTGATTTTGCGCTTTGGCATTTGGGTTTGCATACCAGTTGGCGTGCCTTTCAATTTTATTTTTCCCCATCAATTTTACAATTAGCTAATCGACATGCCGATGTTGTTCCTGACTGGTTAAGTAAGAATGACTGGTTATATAATGCTGCTGTTCAGCGACTTTGGGTTGAACAATTTGGTGATGCAATGATGGCTGCTCCCATTAAAAAACTGGCTGAAGATGCCCAAATATTTGAGAAAAAAGTGGTTGAACCATTTATCGGTTTACCTGAGCAAACTCACGCCGTTTCTTCTATGGCAGATTGGGAAGATAAACTGGCTGGTATTCGAGGTTCTTCTAGCAATATTGGCAAAGGTGAGGGATTATTTGGTTTTTTTCTGGAAACAGTGGCTGGTGCAATGCATTGGTTTGAAGAAAATTGGGTGTTAAGGGGAAGTGGAGAAGGTTTATTAAATTTTTTACAACGCCTTGGAACTTATTTGACACACATTGATTACCTGATTTGTCAGCCCAGATATCTGCTTATTATGATCATACTCACATTTATTATTATTGTGTAACTTTATGAATTATCAAGAAATTCCCTGGACAACTCAATTAGACATTCCATTGCTTGCATTGATTCAATGCATGCCCGTGGCGTTTGCTCTCTTTATATTTTTATTTAGAGATAAATCTTGGTGTTTTGGTCTCGGAATTGTTTTTGCACTGGTTGAATTGTTTGGTGTTGCCCATTTATTGCAAGTGTTTGATTCAACCAATCAAGCCATGCAGTTTTCTGAACATGCCTCTTTGTTAGGTTTAAACTATCATGTGGCTGTTGACGGCATGAGTTTATTGTTTGGTTTATTAACAGCAATCTTTACCATCATTATTCTTCTTTATGGAAAGTCTCGTGATTTAGGGCCTGTTTGGAAATTTCAAGCATTACTTTTTTTAATCGAAGCTGCATTATTTAACCAGCTTTTTACACTTGATTTGTTGTGGTTTACTTTTGCCTCAACAGTTCAGATTATACTGGTTGGACTTGCTTTATCTACTTGGTCTACCTCGCCTGATGAGGACACTGCTTCGACTCGGTATTTGCAATTTATGATTGTTGCCATTGCTCTTTTATTAATTGGTACCATCTTAATTGGCTGGAATTATGCGAACAGCCATCAAGGTCAGTGGAGTTTTGATTTATTTGAGTTATCTACCACGCCTATTAATCCTGCTTATCAGTCTGTTATTTTCTTTTTACTTTTTTATGGCTTGGTTATTCGTATTCCTTGTTTTCCTGTTCATGGTTGGCTACCTGTATTGGCAGAACACGGAACGGTTGCCGTTGCACCAGTATTTTTATTGGCCATAAAAACGGGGGTTTATGGCTTGATTCGTTTTGTTTTTCCGCTATTGGAAGAATCAGTTATTCAGTGGCATGAATATGTCGTTGCTTTTGCTTTGACGGGTGTGTTTTATTCTGCTGTGCTGGCTTTGATCCAGACAAATTTAAGACGCTTACTGGCTTATACTGTGGTCAGTCATACGGGTGTGTTAATTATTTGCTTATTCAGTTTAAGTCATCTGTCTTTTCAAGGGGCAATAATGTTGGCGATTAATTTCGGTTTAGCGATTGCTGGATTGTTATTTATGGTTGGTTTTGTCTATCACCGAACTCATACCATGTTGCTGAGCAAATTGGGAGGCTTATTTGATCAATTGCCATTGGTTGGTGTAGTCTTCTTATTTTCTGCACTATCTATTATAGGTATGCCTGGTACTACTGGGTTTGATTCCATTCACCTAATGCTTGAGGCTTCTATTGAGCATTTTGGGGCGGTGGTTACAATTACTGCCGCTTTAGGTAATGTGATTGCCACAGGATGCTTGTTGTGGGCCTTTCAAAAAGCATTTTTAGAACCTGCCAATAAACCAATGAGCGTGAACCCCTGCTCTTCTTTAGAGCGAGTCATTGCATTTTTAATGCTATTTGTTTCATTGTGTTTTGTTGTTTATTTTGAAAATTGTCTGGAATTAATTGAGCAACCTTTACTGAGTTTGAATGCTCATTATCATCATTTAATAAAGTAACTCTCATGTATATACCACTAAGTGATTTCCCATTAATTAGTTTAATATTTATAGTGTTAACCTCTGCAAGTTTGCTGGTCTGGCTATTTCCTGATAAACAACAAGCTAAATGGGTTGCATTAATCGCAATGTCTGTAGCATTGGTTTTTTCGATTATGATGGTGGCTGCTTTTGATTCCCAGAATGCGAATTTTCAGTTCATAGAAAAACACAGTTGGATTTCAACGATCAATGTTTTTTATCATGTTGGCGTTGATGGTATCTCCTTGTTATTTTTACCCTTGACCTTATTGATAGGGATTGCCTCATTGGTGGCTTCCTGGACAAAAGTTAGCAACATGCCTCGCCTATTTTATACGTTGTTGCTATTGTTGGAAACTGCAACCATCGGTGTTTTTAGTTCTCTGGATACCATTTTATTTTTCATGTTTTGGGAAATGACATTATTTCCTTTGTTTTTTCTAATCAGTTTTTGGGGTGTTGGGCCTGCTAGGCGATTGGCTGCAGTTCGTTACATTCTTTTTATGATGGCGGGAGGAGTGGCATTATTATTTGCTTTTGTTTTATTGGCTCTAGATCATGCTGAGCATCAAGGGCATTTGGTTTTTGATTTGGTGACATTAATGGAAAATCCAGTGGCCACTGAATTACAAATTGTTGTGTTTTTTTTGTTATTTCTCGGTTTTGCCCCCAAAATTCCCGTATTTCCATTGCATACCTGGTTACCATCAATTGCCATGGAAGGACCAATGGCCGTTAGTGCATTATTAACGGGGCTTAAATTGGGTGCGTTTGGATTGATTCGGTTTTTAATTCCTTTGACGCCTGATGCGGCGTTGAAGTTTCATTGGTTATTGGCAGGTATCGGTGTAACTGGAATTATCTATGGTGCTATTTTGGCCTATGCCCAAACTAATATTAGGCAAATGTTGGCTTATGCCAGTATTAGTCATGTGGGTTTGGTTGTGTTAGGCATTGCTTCATTAAATCTTCAGGGAATTCAGGGAAGTGTCTTCCAGTTAATCAATTTTGTTATTGTTTCAGGCGGGCTATTTTTATTGGTTGGGTTTTTACATCATCGAACGGGTACAACTGATATTTTAGGTTTAGGTGGTGTCGTTAATACCATGCCGTTGTTAACAGGATTTGTTTTATTTTTAGGTTTGGCTAGTCTGGCGTTGCCAGGAACCAGTGGATTTCCTGCTGAATTTTTAATCATTGTCAGTGCATTGGATGTTCATACTGGCGCGGGTTTTGCTGTCATTATTACAATGGTGTTATCTGCCGCCTATTTTTTGACTATTTATCGTAAAATATTCTTAGGTAAAGCGACTTCTATTGTAGTAATTCATGCTGTTGATCTTAAAGGTCGAGAGCTTGCTGTTGCAGTGATCATGTCATCAATGGTTGTGGTTTTAGGATCATTTCCCAGTTTAATTATTGATTTAATCTCCCAATCAACAGAAGCATGGGCTGGTTTAGTTTCCCATCCATAATCTGATTTGACCAACTATAGAATTATTGTGAATATTTGTCTATACTAGTTATAAGTACATTTTATGGCTTTGTAAATATGATTAATAGAAAGTTGAGCAGTGGCTACACCTTGATAGAGTTGGTATTGGTCATTGTTATCGCAGGTATCCTCGCTTCAATTGCCGCCCCCATGTTTTCTGATGCAACCGTGATAGAAGATCGTGGTACTTTTGAGGAAATTTTGTCAGCAGTTCGGTATGCGCAAAAACACGCAATGGTGAGTGGCTGTGATGTTGCGGTAGATATAAATCGTGTTATAAGAACAGGGGATTCTAATGTTTATACGGTTTATTCAATAGGGCAGTGGGCTTCTTGTCAACCAGCAAACCACAATGATCCTACCAATGATCCAATTATTGCTATTATTAATCCAGCAAATTCCATGCCTTTTACAACCGTTGCTCCTTCTGGCAATAATCCAACAGTAGTGAGTCTGGCGACAATATATTTTAATAATAGAGGATTTCCTTTCGGGCAAGTGACTCAAACAGGGATTAATGCAACCATTAATATCACTGTAGGAGCATTGCAAATGTGTATTGAAGTTGGATCTGGGTATACTCATTTATGCTAAACCAAAATCAAGTAGTTAAAAGACAACAGAAAGGTATTTCACTGATAGAAGTTGTTGTGTCTATTGTGGTGTTAGCGATTAGTGTCACCGGTTTATTATCTGTCATTACTCATGAAAACAAACAAAGTGCTGATCCGATGATTGAAGCACAAATGATTGCCATTGCCGAAACATACTTAGAACAGCTCGTTGCTACTCCTTATGCATCAATTAATAGTTTTACCGATGTTCAGGCACAAGATCAATTTGGCAACACTCCAGCAGAATTAACAGGGTATCAAGTCGTGGTCACAGTGACTAATGAGTCGCTTAATCCTGGGGCGATTGTTAGCAAAAGAATTGATATTCTTGTTAGCCATACTGGAAATGGTCACTCCAAACAAATTGTAACTCACCGAACGGATTATCGTTAGTTATGAATAGAACATTGCCTAAACATAAAATATCTGGTTTTACGCTCATGGAATTGGTTCTTGTGATTGTTCTAACAGGTATTATGTCAGGTATTTCGATAAAATTTGTCAGTGGGGCGGTTGATCATTTACTGGATGTGACAAGAAGAGCGCAATTGGTTGATGTCGCAACGCTGTCTTTAAGAATGATGTCAGAAGAATTAAGGCTTGCTTTACCAAACAGTGTAAGAATTGGATGTGCTAATCAGTGTTTGGAATTTTTATTAATCAAAAACTCGGGAAATTATCGTGCAACCGCAATAGGTGGTAATGATGATGCGTTAGATATTGGTTTATCAGATAACCGTTTTGATGTGATTGGGGCTTTATTTGATGCTGATCAAATCACCTTTGGCAATAATGCGACCGATTGTCAAAATGGTCTTGCAGATTGTTTGTATGTTAACAATGCTGGTAATCCCTATGTTGCAAGTAATTTGGTGACATTAACGGGTTGTACTAACCATTTGAATCAAGTGTCTCCTTTCTATTGTTCACAACCGAATGCCATTAATGGAAGTTTTCCTTCGACTCCAATTCAATTGTTATTTTCTAACAAAGTATTTCCAACTGCATCCGTTACTCAAAGTTTTTATGTTGTAGATACCGCAATTCAATATCGTTGCACACCAAATACCGTTACACCACAAAGTGGTATTTTACAGCGTTATAGTAATTACCCTATTACGCAAACAATGGCAACAGTATTGCCACCAGCTAATTCACAAGTCGTGTTATTTGCAGAATATATAACAGCGTGTACCTTTTCTGTTACAGCGGGTGCAGGAGCTAATTTAGGTTTGGTGACTTTAGAGCTGACGGTTTCAAATTCAAATGGCGATTCTATTAAGCAGCTACAGCAAGTTAGGGTTGTTAATCAGCCATGAATCATTTTAAGTCATCACACCATGCAATGAGTTATTATTCAAAAGGGTTCTCGATCATCAGTACCATTTTTACCATGGTTATTTTAGCATCTATCAGTGCTTATATTGTAAAAATCAGTGCCTTGACTCATACCAATGCTTCGTTGTCAGCACGTAAAACACAGGTTTATTATTCTGCAATCAGTGGGCAGGAGTGGGTGACAAAATTTGTCAGAGACAATGGTGTTTGTCCGACCAGTCCAACAACTTTAGTTATTCCCAATGTAACAGTGCAGGTTGTAGTGACTTGTAGTCGGCAATCTTGGGTTGAAATTAATACGTATGGTATGTTTAATGTTTCAATTACTGCATCACAATCTGTGTTTGGTTCAGTAGATTATATTTCTCAAACTATTCAGGACAGTGTTTGGGGAGGTCCCTAATTATCCCGTACTCATATTCTTCATTCTCAATGTTTTAAGCTGAATGTTATTCAGTTTCAACTCCTGTAACGCATCATGCTCATATTGAGCATCTTCAAAGCTCATTTGGTCAGGGTTATAGCCTTTGGCTAATAGATTGGCTAATTTAACCATTGCTATCATTTTCTTTAGTTTTTTATTTTTAAGTTTTTTAATTGACGGGATATGGTGTAAATAAATTGCCTGGCATAATACCTCGTCTAATTTCCATTTTTTTGCCAGAATATAACCAATACTACAATGATTGACATCGAAAAATTTTTTCTCTTTTAGAGGAACGCTCAATGGTTTTTCGTTAAGAGTAAAAAGTACGCCTGTGTATTCGTCTACAAATTTTCTTGCCAGTAATAATGAGCCAGCATCATGAAATAAAGTGAACTTCCGGTAAGCGTGCATGACAGCAAAATTATTCACATTTTTTCATAATTTATCCCGAAATCACCTCATATTTAATCAAAACCATTTGCTTTTCAT
>Ga0233443_1001143_pt1 | contig 24250 bp, 20 predicted proteins | sample SI_123_September_2_FD_182784 | JGI IMG/M metagenome (GOLD analysis project Ga0233443, IMG submission 182784) | Seawater microbial communities from Saanich Inlet, British Columbia, Canada - SI_123_September2016_200_MG | ecosystem: Environmental > Aquatic > Marine > Inlet | place: Canada: British...
CCAGTTATGTCAGTGCTTCCGTTGCGATCCCCATCTTGTTCGCAATGTCTTCGCCATAAAGTTCAAAGGGGAATTTTTCCATGGCCTGTAAATAGGCTGTCCGGCGTTTGTTACTGTCGTCGCGCTATCCAGGCAAAGTATCCTTGAAATTCACACCCTTACTGCCGATAAAACCGGCAGACATTCCACGTTCTTTTTGCAGTTCATGAACCACTGCACTGACGATGGGCGCGAACTGACTCAATTCATTCAGTGCTTCCATTTCAACCGCAGCAGCTCGGCGTTCCATGATCAGGAAAGTCGAAACTGTGATGATGCCGGCAAGAGCCAGGGCTATCAGAGAAAAAATACGGGCCGTAACACCCAACCGGAAAAGTGCAGACATGATGTGTTCCTTATTCATTGTGACCGACTTGCCTGTTTCGATCTTTTTGTCAGCCTTTCAACCGGAATCACTTCAATACCGGAGATCAGCTGTTCAATTTCATCTAACTTGTTGCCGTTTTGACTTCTCTTGCTGTTTCATGTGAGAAAATCCCCAGTGCATCGCAAAGTGCTGTTTCCATTTCGACAACCGAAAACGGCTTGCTCAAGACATGTGGAATGCACAGGCCTTTCGTCTTTCCAAGTTTGCTTGCAGCTCTGGCGTACATCTCTTCGCGGCCAGAGATCAGGATAATGGGAACATCGCATGTCGTTTGGGCCAGCCATTGGATCAAATCAAAACCATCCATATCGGGCATGACCATATCCAGAACCAGAAGATCCGGTTTGTTGTCCATCCACTGGGATTTGAAATCATTGGAATTGGTAATAACGACAGCTTCCATATCAAGCGGCTCTGCGATCTCCTGGATCAACTCACCAATTTCAGGATTGTCATCTACAACAAACAGCCTGTAATGCGTCATGATGCTGATACTCTTGCAATTTGAACCGTGCCGCCTCGGCTGCGTTGGCAAAATTGTTTCAAGACAGCGGCGACAAGGTAAATCTAGACCCCGATCATGTCGTCATCAGGTCTGCAATGTTTCAGATTGTGTCTTTTAATGTCCATGCATCGGCGGTAAATGAACGACGTGGCATAGCGACAAAGAATTACCTGAACAGTAATTCCGACGCCTTTTACTTGCCGCTTTCAGTTTGATTGCCTGTCTCGTCTGGACTTTGGTGTCGCAAAACGATATTTCTTTTCAATGCGATATGAAATTTTGTCAAGTTTCTTGCGGAACTTGCGATATTTTGCTCTGGGTTAAACAGCAGCAATAATACACGCACTGCGCTGGGCCAATTTTGGTAGACTGTTGAGATGACACTGGATTCTCTGGGATATGTTCTGATCGTCGATGACGATCCGGATGTGCTTGAAATCGTCGAGCGTTGTCTGGTTGACGCTGGTTATAAAGTTGCGACCGCCGAAAATGGACCGGACGCCATGGAACGGATTCATCAGGACGATTTTGACCTTGCGATTGTTGACATTGGCCTGCCGGGGACAGATGGCCTGACCCTGACCCGAAGTTTCAAGGAACATACCAATATTGGTATCATAATCCTCAGTGGCCGGGGCGACACCACAGACCGTATCGTCGGTCTCGAGGTCGGCGCCGACGATTATGTGACAAAACCGTTTGAACCCCGTGAATTACTGGCCAGAGTAAGAAGCGTCTTGCGCCGGGTTACGACCAGTACGCCGGTTGAAGCTGAAAGCACGGGCGAGACATACTCATTCGATAACTGGCAGCTCGATGCTGCCGGGCGGAAACTCATTTCAGCCGATGGTGAAGCCGTCTCACTGACCAGTGGTGAGTTCGATATGTTGCTCGCCTTCGTCACCCATCCCAACCGGGTGCTGAGCAGGGACCAGCTTCTTGACTTACTGACTTCCAGTTACCGTCCGGCATTTGATCGGAGTATTGACGTCAGGCTTGGTCGTCTGCGACGCAAGATCGAGGTTGATCCCAAGTCTCCCGAACTTATCAAGACCATCCGCAACGTCGGTTATATTTTTTCGGCAAACGTAAAAAAATCCTGACTCCTGGACCAGCGTTAATCTTGTTCATCCAGCGATCGACGAACCGCGGTCACAAGTGACTTCAAATCAAAAGGCTTGGCGAGAAAATCCTGGTAACCAAGCTTGCTGGCATTGGTTGCCGATACATTCTTGCTATATCCGCTGATGGCGACAATCGGTAACTCCGGTCTGATTTCCCACATAGCAAGGGCAAGTTCATGCCCGGAGAGTTTTGGCATCATCTGGTCCGTAACAACCAGATCAAAATCATCTGGTCTGGACTTGAAATCCTTCAATGCCGCTTCGCTGTCGTCCATGGGCGTGACGGTATAGCCATAGTTTTCAAGCATGCGTCGTGCCAGATCAGTGTGTTCCGTTTCGTCGTCCACAAACATGATATGCTCGTTTCCTGCAATCAATTCACCGGTCAATACTGGTGAATTATCAGCGCTTTCCATTTCATCCGAACGCGGCAGGTAGATATCAATCGTTGTGCCTTTCCCCGGCTCGCTGTCGACGTCTATCGCTCCCTCCATACCATTTACAATCCCCATGACGGTCGCCATACCAAGGCCGGTTCCCGTCGGTTTCGTCGTAAAAAATGGTTCAAATATTTTTGACAATATTTCTTCATCCATGCCGGGACCATCGTCTTCGATACGCATCCTGACGTATTTGCCAGTCTGATATTTCAAGCTGGCCTGATTTGTCTGCCGGGCATCATCGACACTGTCCAGGCGGACCTGAATATGTCCTTTCGAATCTCCGATTGCCTGGCGGGCATTTGTTACAAGGTTCATGACGACCTGGCTTAGTTGGGAAGGATCTCCGGACACAATCGGATTTTCACTTTCATCCACCCACTCAACTTCAACGTCGCTGCCAGCGGCAATTCTGACCATATCAACAGCTTCAGCAACGATGCCGACAAGCTCTGTTGGCTGAATTTCGGTCGCTGCCGGGCGGCTGAAATTCAATATCTTGGTGGTAAGTTCACGCGCACGCCGGGCACTTCGTTCTATCCGCACCAGATCCTTGTAAACCTGGGTCTCCTCTTCGACACCGCGTTTGGCCAGCTCAACATAACCAACGATGGGTGTCAGAATGTTATTGAAGTCATGGGCGATGCCCCCGGCCAGTTGACCGATACTCTCAAGCTTTTGCGAACTGACCAGTCGTTCGCCCAGTTCCTGACGTTCGCGCTCGATTTCTTTTCGTTCGCTGATGTCGCGGTAAGTGCCAAGGAAAACCCTCGATGATTTCGTCAGCACAACACCAACGGAGATCTCCAAAGGAAATTGAGTGCCGTCAGAATGACGTCCCGTCACCTCGATGACATGACCAACATACGGCGAATTTTGCTCTAGTCTGAAACTGTCGAAAATTCTCGCATGGAGCTCACCCTGGGGACCATCACCTGCAAGTATCGAGATGGTCTGGCCAATGGCCTCCTCTGCGCTATAGCCAAACATTGTCTCGGCAGCAGCATTGAAGCCTGTAATAACCCCGTTTTCATCGGCACTGACGATGCCTTCTACAATATTGTTCAGGATCGTCTCTAGATGCGCCCCTGTTTGCCGGAGCGCTTCATCCGCCGCCTTGGCTTTCGTGACGTCTTCTTTCACCGCCAGATAGTGCGTTATCTGCCCGCGGGCGTCGCGAATTGGTGAAATCGACGCAGCCTCCCAAAACAGTTCACCATTTTTCTTTCGGTTGTGAAATTCGCCTTGCCACTCCCCGCCACCGGAAACCGTCCGCCACAATTTCGCGTATTCTGTACCAGATGTGTATCCGGATTTAAGAATACTGGGTTTCCTTCCCAGCGCCTCCTGCGAACTATAACCACTTACAGTCGAGAACTTGTTATTCACATATTCGATATTCCCCTTAATATCGGTGATCATAACAGTCACAGGGCTTTGTTCGACGGCGCGGGAAAGCTTTCGTAAATTGGCTTTTGTCAGACGGTCATTCGTCACATCAGTCAAAACACCGTCGTAGCGGGTTATGCGTCCGTGACTGTCGAAATTCGGGTGTAGACTAACCGACAGCCAAAGCTGCTCCTTGTCCGCACCGATCCATTGGATTTCCTGTCGACCACCAACCGTGTCGCTCCCGTTATCCTGTATTCTTTCCTGAGCCCTCGCTTGTAAGGCCAACAGGTTTCTGCCAACATTTTCACCTTGCCTCAACAATTCTTCAATTGATTGAAACCCCAGGGTACGGGCCGTTGCAAAATTTGCATTAGTGATTTGCTGATCTGGCGACAGTTGGATCATGCCCTCCACTGCATTGTCAAATATTTCCCGGTAGTTTCGCTCGGCTCGGGATTTGGCTTTTTCCGCCTTCTCAAGAATTTTTCGGTCGCGCAATTGCGCAACCCCCATGGACATACTGCTCGCCAGTTCCACCAGCCAGTTAACTTCGTTCTCCGCGAATGCAGTTGCAGAGCCTGAATAAATAACCAATACACCATTGGTTGCCAGATCGACCCGCAAAGGAATGACCAAAATACTGCCAATACCTTTGTTCACAAATTCCTGCCTGTAACTTTGGAACTTTTCCAGCGACTGAACATCCCTGACAGAGGCGGGTTGACCATTTCTGATCGCGGCAGCTACAGGTCCGTATTCTACCACCTCGTCCGTCCATGAACGCTGAAGGCCATGCACATAACCCATATTGATTCCGAAGACGGCGACATGTCGAACACTATAGTCACTGTCGTCGAGAACGGCCCCGATCCAGGCGAGCTTATAGCCGCCATTTTCGACGAGCAGTCGGCAAAAACTGACCGTAAGATCGGTTTCTTCATTCTCCTGGAGCAGCAATTCTGTCCAGCTGCTAAAAAGCCGCTGGAATTCGCGCGCTTCTTCCAGCTCACTGGCCATGGATGTCAGTCTGGAGACATCGCTCAGGTTTATCTGCAGGAAAAGAACTTCGTTGTTATGATCCCGAATTGCGCTGGCAAAAAGATCAACACACAAGGTCGATCCCTGTCCACACCGCAGGTGAACCAGACGTTCCGTTGCCTCGGAATTTGCGATTAACCTGGAAAGAAAGCGCTCCGCCCGGGATTTGTTCCGAAACAGATGAGCAAACGAATTCTCACAATCTGTAATCAAGTCTTCGGATGACTCAAACCCCAGGGTCGCAACGAACCCGTCATCGCAGAGCAGAAAATGCCCGTAACAATCAATACGGCAAATGCTTTCATTTGAATTTGACAGGATTTGAGAAAATACGGCCTCGGCGCGCTTGACGGCGAGTTCACTGTCCTCAGCAACTTCGTTTAAAACAACCGTCTTGTTTTCAATTCGCTCCAGGATGTCGTTTTCGTCCGAGACAATTGCTGTCGTATCGTGATGGTGTTTTGCCCGAACAACACCGGAATTGTCCAGTTTATCGGCAAGCACCGACAAGGGAAGGAGTAAAAAGCGCCAGACCCCGACGAACAAGCCGGCAGAAACAAACGCCAGTACTGCGCCGACAACCAAAACAATCCGCATCGGTTGTTCGAACTGACCCAGACTAGCCAGTACAAGCACAGCGGCAAAGGCAACAACGGTAACTGTCACCAATAATATGAGGGTCTTGCCAAAGATTGTGAAATGTCTGGATGTGGATTTCATGTGCGAAAGCAAACTGACCGGAAGGTCGAAAGTATCTATTTGTTATATCGCAACAGGCGGCTTTGTTGCGAACGGGATTTCGTATAAAGGAAATACGAGCTTAAACGATCGGCCTGGCCTCCTGCCTGTGTTACTTTTCAAGGGTTTGAGCCATATTATGCTTCAGGAAGAGGCCGAAACATAGTCCCTCCAAGTGGTTCAAGTTGTTTCAACGAGAGTTTTTTCCGGGAGTCCATTAAGGTTTCGCTCGGCAGGGAAAATCGCGGTAACTGTGGTCCCGACATCTCTTTCGCTTTCAATCGTCAAACAACCTCCATGTGCCTCAACAAGCGATTTGGAAAGCGGCAAGCCAAGGCCTGTTCCTTCATATGTTCTGCTCAGTTTGCTTTCTACCTGGCCAAACGGGGCTAATGCCGTCGTGATATCGTCCGGGGAAATACCAATGCCGAAATCCCGAACGTAAATCTGCACCTGCTGCTCGGCATCAATTCGGGCACCAATGATAACTTCACTGTCCCCATGTGAAAATTTAACGGCGTTGGAGACCAGATTGAGCAAAACCTGCTTGATTTTACGTTCATCGGCTTTCAACAAAACGGGCTGGTCAGGCAGATCAAGATGGATAGCAATGTCCTCCCGGCGCGCCCGTTCACCGACAATGTTGCGGCTTAATTGAATGGCCGGCAGCAAATCCATTTCTTCTTCGACCAGCTCCATTTTACCAGCCTCAATCTTGGAAAAATCAAGAATATCTTCGATTAATCCCAACAGATGGCGACCGCTGTCATAGATATCATTGGAATATTCAAGATAACTGGGCTGCTCAAGCGGCCCCAGCATCTCGCCTTTGATAATTTCGGAAAATCCGATTATCGCATTCAGGGGTGTACGCAATTCGTGGGTCATATTTGCCAGGAACTCGGTTTTGGATCGATAGGCTACTTCCGCTGTTTCCTTGGCCTCGATCAGCCGGGCTTCAAATTCTTTCCGCTGGGAAATATCTTCGAGAACCACGAGAAAATGAGAGATTTTTTCGTTGGCGTCCCGCACCGGGCTAACAACCAGATGCGCCCAGATGTGGTTGCCGTCCTTTGCCTGACTGAGGATCTCACCACTCCAGCCACCGCTCACAGATGCCCGTCGCCAAATGTGATCACCTGAATTTTTCTCGGCATCCGGTAACAACATGGCATCGAATACCTTGCCCGTCAGTTCATTCTCTGAATAGCCAGAGACATCACTGAATTGGGGATTGGAATACTGAATGCGTTTGTCCAGGTCGACCAGGACAACCGAGGCCGGACTTTGTTCAATGGCCTGCGAGAGAATACGAATTCTTTGCTGAGCTTCCTTTTCTTCTTTTCTCAGTCGTTCGGCGTCAATCAGATTTCGTCTGAAAACTTCAACGCTGGTTGCCATTTCGCGGATGTCAGTCAGCATTTCTTCAGGACGTTTTTCCTCGCCAATATCTCCTCTGGCCAGTTTGATCATACTTAGCTTCAATGCCAGCAAGGGATTAATCAACAGACGATTGCTCAGCCACCAGATAGAGGCGCCGATCAAAGCCGCCATAATGCTGGAACTAACTGCAATTATCTTCAGCACGGACATCATCCCTTCAACGGATGTTCCCATCCGGGCAAAACCGATGTCGCGCTGATAATCGTGCTCCGCCTTCAGCATCTTTACAGCAAGGATTGCCTGGTAGGTATTTGCGTTTAATTCTGCAATTTTTTCACTGTGAATCCTCTGGCGGGTGTCCTTTTCGAAAACATCCGTCACGGCAATCCTGTAGCTTTCCACAGCCCTGGATATCGTTTGCAAAGCCTGATTTTCAGTATTGGAAGTATTCGTTGCCTTGTAGGCTGCAATGGCGCGTTCAGATTCTTCGACGTTGGAGAGAACAACCTGTCGGCTTTCCTGATCAGCGCGACCCAGAAACAGTTGATAACTATTGATCAGTTCCGCCATATCAAGGCGACGGACAGCCGCGTTCTTGAGTGCGTTGCTTTGTTCCAAAGCACGCCACTGATCAACGACTTCGCGACCACTGCCAACATTTATCAGCGTAATCCAGACGATACCGAACGTCATCAATACCAGAAATATGACAAAAAGCCGGCTCAGGGTTGCGATTCGCACGCCGTGCTGGCCGGCGAGAGACCTGAAAAATCCCTTTTCGTCGACTCTGCCGATTAATTCATCGTCCGGCGACCTGGCCTTGTCTGCTGAATATTCGCCGTGCGCAGATAACATGACATCTCTTCCGTTCCACCGGGAATTTGCGGAAAAACAACGACCGCCGATCTTCTACCGGGAACGCATTAACGCATATCAATGCATCTTGCATATTTCAGGGAAGTGTCAAAATGTGTCATTAAGCGCAGGAAACCAGACCCGTTCCGCCTTGAAAATCAGGCAAAACAGGTCTGAAGCTGTCCTGGGAACTTGCCGCTTGTCGCGGTTTACTTGACGTGTTTACGGAAATCCGGTTTGCGTTTCTCCGCAAAGGCGACGCCGCCTTCCTTGGATTCATCTGAAGCGTAATACATGCCAAGGGACAACATACCCATACCAGCAATCCCGCGGATACTTTCACTATCCATGTTGAAAGACCGTTTGGCGATGGCCAGGGCTGTTGGACTTTTTTCCATTATTTCAGCACACCAGCGGTCGACCTCGGCATCCAGTTCATCATCAGCAACCACGGTGTTAACCAGGCCCATGGCCAATGATTCCTGAGCTGAATAGCGTTTGCACATGTACCACATTTCACGTGCTTTCTTTTCGCCAACAACACGCGCGAGGTAGGCTGTGCCAAAGCCCGGATCTACGGAACCCATTTTGGGTCCAACCTGGCCAAATACAGCACTTTCGGCGGCAATGGTGAAATCACAAATAGTGCACAGCACATTCCCGCCACCGATGGCATAGCCCTGAACACGGGCGATTACCGGCTTGGGTACGTCGCGCAAGATACTGTGCAGGTCTTCCATGGGCAGGCCGATGGTGCCACGCCCATCGTAATGACTGCCCTCGTCTTCACCAACAGATTGATCGCCGCCGGTACAAAAGGCCTTGTCCCCGGCACCAGCCAAAACAATGACGCCGATGGACTTGTCCCACCCGGCCTTGTTCAGCGCGTGGATCAATTCCTCGCAGGTTTTCCCCCGAAAAGCATTGTACTTTTCGGGCCTGTTGATCGTGATCCAGGCCGCGCCGTCTTTCACGTCATAGAGTATGTCCTGGTAATCCATTTTGCAGCTTTTCCTTATCCGTGCATGGTCAGGCCGCCCGAGACACTGATGGTCTGGCCGGTAATAAACGCAGCATCATCACTACTTAGGAACAAGATAGCGCCTGGCAGATCATCTGGCTGACCGATCCGACCCAGAGGGATAGCCCTGCGGAAGGTCTCGCGCAGTTTATCCGGGTTACCAGCAGCTTCCAGGAAGCCGTCAAACATGGCGGTATCTGTCAAACCAGGACAAACGGTATTGAACGTCAATCCCTGGCGCGCATGTTCACGGGCCAGGGTCTTGGTAAATGCAATTATGCCGCCCTTACAGGCTGAATAAACAGACTCGCCGGATGATCCGACGCGTCCTGCATCCGAGGCCACATTTACAACCCGGCCAGCACCACGTTCGGCCATACCGGCGACGACGACATGGCTCATGTTCAGAACACTCAACAGATTGATACTGATAATCTTTTGCCAGAAATCCGGATCAGTTTTGAGGAAGGGTGTAAACCGGTCCCAGCCTGCATTGTTAACAAGAACATCGACAGGTCCCAGCGAGCTTTCTGTATCCGCAACTGCTTTTTGTACGGCATCATAGTCTGTCAGGTCGACAACGACAGCTTCGGCGACGCCACCGGCTTCCTTGATTTCTGCCACCGCTGCTTCGGCCGCCTCAGCATTCAGATCAAAGATGGCAACCTTTGCACCTTCTTCGGCAAAACGACAACATGTTGCCTTACCGATGCCACCGGCGCCACCTGTTACAATTACGACTTTGTCCGTTAATCCGCGCATGTCATCATCTCCTTGGGAAAAAATTTGAAAGATTTTGCTTTGAAAAATAATTAATGTCAATATATTGTTATATTATTGAATAATTCCAGGAATGAAGAATGACCCGGGCGCGCGAAAAGGCAACGGCAGATGAACTGGCAAACCGGATATTCTTCCGGCTTTATCAGTGTGCCAATATGCTGCACAAGACCGGCACCCGTGCCCTGGACGCACACGGGATCACAACCCAGCAATGGGCCGTTCTGGGCGCCTTGTCCCGCGATGACATTGAAACCGGTTTAAGCGTCGGAGATCTGGCAAGGTTACTTATGGTCAGCCGCCAGAATCTGACGGGTGTTCTCGCCCGGTTGGAAAAACAGGGTCTGGTTGAGAAATCCATTGATCCCGTCGACGGGCGTTCGCGCAGAATTCAGTTGAGCAAGGAAGGCCGAAGCCTCTGGCATGAAGCCCTGTTGCCCAAGATCTTTGGCTACTATGAAGAAGCGCTGGAGGGCTTTTCAATCAATGACAGGGTCGCAACACTGAACGACTTCAACAGGCTGCTTGAGAACTTCAAGGCGCTTGATCCGAATGACAATACTTCAGAGGATCAAGACTAACCTTCTATCAGTGTAGTTTGTTCGTTATCCGTTCAAAGGTCAGAACCTGATTGTTGTCCAGATAGATGAAATTCTCGTCCGGCAACGGGGGTAAATCGGCACCGAACCACTGCCTGAAAATCGTCCTGAACGTATTAACCGGTGTCATGCGCGACGGAAGTTTCGCCAACCCTTTTTCCGGGGGGAAATAGATCGCATGGAAGATAGCCTGTTTTTCCAGCAACTCCGGACCACTAAGTAACTTCCATTTTACCGGTGTTGTATCCATACCAACTGTATGTTCATCCCCGGCTATGCGTTCAGGCCAGGGGCCTTCATCGGCTTGCAGAATGATAATAGCCGCACGGTCCGGGTTGCCCTGAATACGGCTGACAAGATCAAGCAGTCGCTTGTTTGTATAGCGAACCTGATCGATGTAGTTGTCAGTGCGGCTGCGCGATTTCGCTTCGAATTCGGTGAGGCAGCTGCCGTCTTCGTTCAGAACAAATGGCGGATGTGGCATCAGGAAGTGGGCAAACACAAACTTTGCGGCACCATTTTCGGCAGCGATTTTTTTCAGCTGGTCAAATTTGGCCCCGGCGCGTTCACATTGTAGACGGCGATAGTCCATGGCTTGCCATCCCGCAGCCCGAGCCAACCGCCCCGGCAAGCTTTGGTCCCTGAGAAAGCGTTCAAACGTTGGCACAACATTCCAACTGAAATTCCGGTCGGCAAATTTGTTCATTGCTGTTGGCGTCCACCAGCTGCCGAGGTGACTGTATTGATACCCCAGGGGTTTGAGGGCGCGCCAGACTTTGAAATCTTCCAACAAGCGGTAGAGAATGACCCAGTCCGGTGAGCCTGACCCGTTAATCGCAGACGCAGCATCCAGATAATCAAGATTAAGCGTTGATGCCAGGGAATGTGCCGTGCGCTGATAATTCGCTGTGCCTTGATCCAGCACCTGAAATCCCTTCGTCGACAACGCGCCAAGAAAATCATCGTTGTTGAAATTGTACTGCGATTTCAACACATCAGACCGGGCATACCGGTCCAGCACGACATACCAGATATCAGGCAATTCACCGTTGGCAGGCCGCGTTAAAGTGGGTACGGGTCGGTTCACTGCAGCAACAGCGGTAGACTGAACCTTCTGCACCTGCCAGGTATGCCAACCTACGCCAAGCACCGGGATTGCCAGAAAAAGCACTGCTGCCGCATTCAGGGCGGTTGTTGCGCCAATAAAATCACTGTCACTTCGTGATACCACCCGTCCGACAAATAACAACAGGGCCACCCAGACAACCGCGGCAATCCAGATATTTAGACCATCATCAAACACCAGTCCAAATGCATCGTCAAAGCGTTGGAAAAACAGAAGCGCGATAACGATCAAAAAAGTATAGAGGGCGGCGCGACGCCACTGACCACAGATAAGGCGACACACCAGCAAGGTCAGCAATGTCAAAACTTCAATAACCAGCATCGACCAAAAGGTATCGATCAGAGGCACCTTGCTGACATTGTTCAACAACAGGGACAGAACTGGATGCGCAGCGAACAGGAAAGGATAAAGCGGCCAGTTACTCAGGCGCACCCTGACAGACATCAGTCTGCCTCCTGTCGACGCGAAAACCGCACCAGACGGCGGCCACTCTCCGAGATTTGAACATCATTGACGATCTCTGCTCTGGCCCGGATCATAGTGATAAATGTCTCGAAGGAATAGCTGTCAAAGATATCTTCTCTCAGGGCAAGCAGACGCTGCACCATCGGATCTTCCTTTGGCACAAATTCGATAATGCCCTCGGGCGCGCGATCCATCAGCCAATTCAGCAATCGCGGCAACGGGATGTTCTTGCCAATGGCCAGGTGATGAATGAAGGCAAGCGCCAACACGGCATCACCCTTTGCCCGGACCGCAAATCCGGCCCGTTCCCCCTGGGCCCAGCCTTGATCCGGTGACGGGTTCGCGGCATCAAAATGCAGCGGCAAAAAATTCAAGTCTCTGGCCTGACCACGGGCGAACGCCGTTTCCAATGCGCCGAAATCAACATCAAAGCCAACGACCTGGCCAGCCCCGGCTTCCAGAGCGGCCAGACTGTAATCCCCTGAATTACAACCCACATCCAGCAAAAGACCTGGCTCTACGTCAGCAACCATTTCACCTACCAACCGCAATTTCTCGCTGGCTTCAGAACTGGCGTAACTGTTGTTGCCGGCATAGTCCTGCCAAACGGTGGCACCAGGAGGCGGCTGCAATCCGGCAATCCAGCTTCGCAAACCTTTCAGCATATTGACCAGCGAAGTCTTCGGCAGGCGGGCTTTGGACATTGCCCCGGTATCAACAGCTTCCGATCCCGAAACGGCGGCCCGGTCGAGGCGGGCCTGCATGACGATATGCATGAATACGGACCAAGAAAACTTGTGACGCAAGGGGATCAGGCGGGAGACATCAGCGGTTGGTAATCCTTCCTGCGCACCACGATACCAGGCATTGGGCATCACCCCGGCTTTGGCTGCCAGTACAAGAGGGTTGATGAACTGTTCACAAAACTGGCGGTGCCCGGCCCATATTTCACCGTCCACATAGGGCCGGAATGACAAGTGATCAACAAAGACAGGACGCGAACCCCGGAACTGTACGTTATAGGCGGAAGCATCGCTGAGAGTGAAATCTCGCGCCAGCGCCTTCAGATGCACATCCAGATGCAAACAGGCCGCAGACTTCAACATCGAAAACGACCATTCGAAGGGCCAGGAAACAAAGGGCAGTTTTTCTGTTTCGAAAAGATGAGCAGTATTTGGAGGATTACCAGCAACATCCGGATCAACTTGTTGCAGGGACAAGACCAGACCATCAGCGGACATATCTGCAATCAGGCCCGAGTCCCAAACCATGGAGAAGCCGTTCCAGCCATGATCTGTGACTGTCCTGAAAACCCGATTACCCAGATGCAGAACCTGCCCGGCGGGGTCACGAAAGGATCCCGGATCAGTTTCTGTTTTTGTGGCGGTGTTCACGTGTCACCGGACCCCTGCCCGTCATCTGATGACTTTGCAGCCGGTGAAAACCAGCCTTTTATTCTCGTCCAATATAGCTTGAATACCACAAGCCCGCCGGCCACGCCCCCCAGCAACATCTGCAGCAGGATACTGCCCGTCCCCGGATCAAGGTAAGCCTGGGCCGGGCCTGTCTGAAAAACCAATGTCACGGCGATCAGGGAAATGGCGAATATAGGCAAACGTTTCAAACTTCGTCCTTCGTGTTTTTCGCCACTGGCATCAATGACGTTGCTTCCTTTTTAGATGCCTTGCCATTCCGCTTCAAGCCATTGCGGTTTTGATAAAGTCTGCGGCGCGCTCACCGATCATAATTGTGGGTGCATTTGTGTTGCCGCCAATCAGGGTTGGCATGATCGAGGCATCGACCACGCGCAAGCCATCTATGCCATGAACTTTCAGCTTGTTGTCGACGACGGCCATATCATCCGATCCCATTTTGCAGGTTCCAACCGGATGGTAAACAGTATCAGCGCGATTGCGGATCATTTCTTTCAGGGCTTGCTCATTGTTATGATCGACCTTGTATAACTCCTTGCCACGCCAGGGTGCCAGGGCCGGGGCCTCCAGCAACTGCCGGGTCAGGCGAAGCCCTGCCGCCAGGGTATCCAGATCACGTTCGTCCGACAGAAACGCCGGATCAATTCTGGGATCCTTTTTTGGATTGTTACTATTCAGACCAACACTGCCCCGACTTTGTGGTCGCAAAACACAGATATGACAGCTGAAACCGTTGCCCAGATGAGGTTTCCGATTGTGATCATCAACAATGCCAACCACAAAATGCAACTGAATGTCTGGTCGCGCCAGATCAGCTTTGGTCTTGAGAAACGCCCCACCCTCTGCAAACGGGGTTGTCACCACACCGGTTCGTTGACGACGCCATTCCATAATGCCCTTAACAATCGCAATGGTGCTAGAGGCAGAAAAACCCAGCAAATCGCGTGAGGGCGATTTATAGGCAGCGGTATAATCAATGTGATCCTGCAAGTTCCGGCCAACCCCTGGCAGTTCATGCACAACTTCAATGCCATGCTTTTGCAATTCATCGACCGGGCCAATACCTGACAACAACAAGGTCTGGGGGCTGCCAAACGCACCGCTGCTGACAATGACCTCCTGCTTTGCCCTGATCTCAACCCGTTTGCCATCATGCAGATAGGCAACCCCGACAGCCCGTTTGTCTTCGATCAGTATTTTGGCCACACGGGCTTTGGTCACAACTTTCAGGTTCGGACGCGACAGGTGCGGCGTCAGGTAAGCCTTGGCAGCACTGTGGCGTTCGCCATCCTTTTGCGTGACCTGATAATAACCGATCCCTTCCTGCTCAGGACCATTGAAGTCGTCGTTACGACGGGCCTGAATTTCACTGCCAGCTTCTATGAAGGCATCCCCAATGGAGCGAGGGGAGCGCTGGTCAGCGACATTCAAAGGGCCGCCAGAGCCGTGAAGATCGTCGCCACCACGTTCATTATTTTCCGCACGTTTAAACCACGGCAAAACATCATCCCATGCCCAGCCGTCATTCCCCAGATTGGCCCAGTCATCGTAATCGCTTTTATGCCCGCGGACATAAAGCATGGCGTTGATCGAACTGGATCCACCCAGCACCCGGCCACGCGGCTGATATCCCTGGCGGCCGTTCAGGCCTTTTTGGGCCGTTGTCTTGAAGCCCCAGTTGTTAAATTTGATCGGCAATATCGCTGCGACACCCATGGGCGCATGGATCAGTATACTGCTGTCCGGCCCGCCGGCTTCCAACAGGCATACGGATATGTCGGGATTTTCAGTCAGGCGACTGGCAACAACACAGCCCGCTGATCCGCCCCCGATAACGATAAAATCATACATGTGTTCCCCCCGCGCGAACTTTTGGTTCAGCAATTTTCCTGTTTCATTATGCAAAAATAAAGCTCTGATCCCTACATTACAGGTGATACAAACCCGCGTCGGTAACAAAATGCCCAATAATACACTTTGGGTTGTATGGAAATTTTGAATTATTCGCCCATGCAGGGTAGTATCGCAGGATCGGATCAACTGACCAATGTCTGAGTATATGATTAAAACATTTGCGAAAACCTTTGCGATCTCGTTGTTTGGCCTGGCGGCATTATCAACATTGACGTCGAAACCGGCCACAGCGGGGCGGTATGACGTCGCTGTTGTCATTGGCAACAGCAATTACGGCAAGGGTATTCCGGAAGTCTCTTATGCCAAACATGACGCGGATGCGATCCGTCACTGGCTGATCAATGTGCGTGATGTTAATCCCGATAATATCATTGATCTGCGCAACGCCACCAAGGCCCAGCTGGAAGCCACCTTTGGATCTGAAACCAATCCTCGTGGCAAGCTGTGGCGCTACGCCGATCCTGACAAGGACGGTGAAATTCTGGTGTTTTATTCGGGCCACGGTATTCCCGGTCTGCAAAATCGCGAAAGCTATTTATTGCCCACTGATGCAGAGGCCGATTATGTCGAGCTGAGTGGCTATCCGCTTTCCCGCCTGGTCAAAAATCTCGGCATCTACAAAAAGGCGACCTTGCTGATCGATGCCTGTTTTTCCGGCACCTCGGATGGTGGCACCCTGTTCCCATCATCGTCCGGTATTCTTGTTACCCCAAAGGCTATCAAAGGCACCACGGGGCTGACGATCCTGACGGCATCATCCTCCAGCCAACTGGCGAGTTGGGATCATCGTTCCAAACATGGCCTGTTCACCGAGTATTTTTTGCGCGGCGTTTATGGCGAAGCCGATGACGACAAAAACGGCAACGTCACGGCCGTAGAACTGAAAGAGTTTCTGGACGAGCACATGACCCGCATCGCGCGGCGTACTTATGGGCGCGAGCAAAATGCTTCCTTGTCCGGGTCTCCTTTGCGGGTGATGGCATCTTTTGATCCGGGCATGCGCCCTCGTCGTCCCATGATCACGGATGGCAACGTGACCCCTCAAAAGGAAACGGTGGCACCTGCGCCGACCCGAACACCACCGCCGCCTCAGCCACAAGTCGCGTCAAGACAACCGCCCCCGAAGTGGCAACCACCAAAACCTGAGGTCCGTCAGGACCGACAGATTGAGCGCCTGAATACGACTTTTGTCTCCAATAGAAAGATTTCGGTATTCCGCCGGCCAAATCCGGGGGCAGCCCGTGCCGGAGTAATCAAGCGGGGACGCCAGGTACAGGTCACGGGCTGGGTCCGTCGTAACGGTTGGCTGCGCATCTCACGCAAGAACGGACGCGAGGGATTTATTCCGGGTGACGCCTTGCCTGACCGACAAGCTGCCGAAGTGCGTCGCTGGGAAAAAGCCAACCAGTCGGGTCGTGCACAGGATTACATGGACTATATCCGCCATCACGCCAACGGTCTGTTTGTTGACCTCGCCCTGGTTTTTGTTCGGGAACTGGCACAAAAGGCGCTGGGCGGGAATAACTTCCGACCGCAGCCCAGGCCCAGAAACTAGATTACACCCCGATCAATCGCCTGGTTGCACGATCGTTCCTGTGGAGACCAGATCAGCGATTTCCTGATCTGAATATCCGATCTCGCGCAGGAAATCTGCGCCGCCTTCACCGACGGCTGGTGGTTCATTACGTAAATCGAATCCCTGGTCCTTCATCTGCAGAGGCAGCTTTGGTAATTTCGCCGGGCGACCATCGGGCAGGACAGTATCAACCAGCGCACCTGATTGATTGAGGTGCGGATCATTGGCCAGTTCATCCGGGCGATTAACCGGGGCGAAAGGAATACGGGCAGCATCACAGGCAGCCAGGACTTCAGCCGTTGACCGGGCTGCGATTTCCTGTCGCAGGCTGGTGATCACTTCCTGTTTGTGTTCACGGCGCCCATTTTCCAGTTCGAACCGTGGGTCTGCCGCCAGAACACCCAGCTTCATTTCCCGACACAAGGCCGCCCAGTGTTTGTCGTTAATGATGCCGATGCAAACCTGATCGCGGTTTGCGGTTTCGAACAGTTCGTAAATTGTCCAGGGGTTTTCACCTTCCGGCATGGGCGGCACAGGTGCACCGGTCATGGCAGCTGTGGACATATGTTGGCCGACCAGAAAACCGGTGGCTTCAAACAGAGATGCCCGCACATTTTGCCCTTGTCCGGTCTGATCCCGTTCCCGCAAGGCAGCAATTACACCCAGTGCACCATAGGTCGCACCCAGAATATCCGTCACTGACGCCCCCGCCCTCAGCGGCTGGCCAGTTGGGCCCGTCATATAGGCAAGTCCGCCCATCATTTGCACAAGATTATCCAGGCTGGGGCGGTGTTCATAAGGACCGGGCATAAAGCCTTTCAGGCTGCAATAAATCAGGCCCGGATTGATCTTTTTACATTCCTCATACCCAAAGCCCAGACGCTCCACGGCACCTGGGCCAAAGTTTTCAATCAGGACATCAGCGGTCGCGATGGCTTTGCGAAAAACGTCCTGACCTGCCTCGCTTTTCAGGTCGATTGCCAGACTTTGTTTGTTGCGATTGAAAAAGTGAAAAAGTCCCTGGCCAAAGCCGCCGAAACGCCGGGTATCGTCGCCGTCCGGTGCGCGCTCAACCTTGATAACCTCGGCCCCCATATCGGCCAGAACCAGGCCGCAGCAGGCGCCCATGACCACATGGCCGAGCTCAAGCACACGAATTCCTGCGAGCGGTAAAGGCTGATCAGTCATATTACTCTTGCAGGTGTTGATCGCAGGTGAGGGTCCCGATCAGCACACAGTCTCCGTTACAAAAACCTAAAACGTATATAAACATACCTTTTGCGCCCTGAACAGCTTTGAGCCCTTCATCTGCCACAGCAATCTTCCACCAAAGCAATCTTCCACCGCCGGTGTTTTCACGGCATCATGTGTCAAATTACAAAACCTGGGGAGGGTCTGGCATGTCCGGCAATGATATCTACGAAATTTATGCAATTCGCTATGGCAGCATGGATCTGCGTTTCAGGCGGGACAATTTCATTTCCGACCCACACCATGATCAGCCCATGCCCCTCGATTATTTTGTCTGGCTGATCCGCAATGAAGACACGGCCATTGTTGTCGACACAGGTTTCGACCATGAGGAAGCCAAAGGCCGGGGCCGGGAGCTGGTGCGCCTGCCGCGCGAAGGCCTGGCCATGATGGGTGTTGACGCCCAAAAAGTGGAAGATGTCATCGTCACCCACATGCACTATGACCATGCAGGCACTCTGGACGATTTTCCGGCTGCGACATTTCATTTGCAGGAAAAAGAAATGAACTACGCCACAGGTCGGCACATGTGTTCCGATCCCATGGGCCATGCCTATTCGGCGGATCACGTCTGTACCATGGTGCGCAAGAATTTCGAAGGCCGGGTTGCCTGGCACGACGGCAGCCGTGAAATCGCCCCCGGCATTTCCGTACACCTGATCGGTGGTCACACCATGGGCGTGCAATGTGTGAAGGTGAAAACAAAACGCGGTGACGTGGTGCTGGCGTCAGACGCTGCACATTTCTATGAAAACATGCAAATCCCCTCACCCTTCGTCATCGTCCACAGCGTCGCCGACATGATCGACGGCTTCGCCAAAATGCGCGACCTCGCCGCTTCGGAAGACCACATCATCCCCGGCCACGACCCAATGGTCCGCCAGATGTACGCCGCCCCAAGTGCTGACCTGGAAGGCATTGTCTCCCGACTGGATATTGATCCTGTGAAATAGATGTTTGCCAAACGACAGGCCCGGCAAATGCAATGCCGGGCCCTTTGTTGTCAGTCCTTTTTGTCCGGATAAAAATCTGACACGGCTTGTGGGCCGGCGCGGACGAGGCCTTCGTTGAAGCCTTCTTCGTTGCGGGTGCGCCAGCTGAAGCGTTCGGAATAGAACGGCACCAGCTGGTCCTTGATCTGGCGTTCCTTGCCATCGATGTAGGCGTTGAAAGCATCTTCAACATCTTCGACCCCTGTCCAGGCGCCTTTATAGATGATGATGCCGCCACGACCGATAATCCAGGTCATGTTGGGCAGGATGCCATAGGCCTGGTGGCAGTCGCCCTCCACTGTATCCAGCAGGATCGGCCGCTGAACACTGGAATGTTCCTGGTAAGCTTTGGCGTTGGCGCGTTTGTCATCCATCGTCGTATGGTGACGATAGTTTTCTCCGGGATGGGCTTCACGGGTGTATATAAATGCCGAACTCACGGTTCGATCTGCCAGGCGAGCAGCGAGGTCATCCATCGCTGCTGTCGCCATGGCGCAATACGGTCAGGTGAAGGATCCGAATTCGATAATCGCCGGGCCTTTTTTCCAGAGCGAACTGAGCGGGACGGTCTCGCCCGTAGTCAGATCCTCGAGATCAAAGTCGGGGGCCTTTTCACCCACAAACAGTTTATTGCGGAATTCGTCAAACGGCGGCATCTCGCGCGCCATCTCGAAATCCTTGTAATTATAGTCTGACACTCAATTCTCCCTTTGCTGAATTCTTTGGCTCAAAACGATATTATCAACTGTTGCCGTTGGTTGCCTTGACGATCACCGGCCAATAATTGTCGCCATAACCCAGGTCATGTGCCTGGCGCAAAGCCGCCTCGGCATTTTTGGCACCTGTCGCAGCAACACCGGTTTCATCGGCGAGGTCCAGGGCATAGCTCATGTCCTTCAGGGCATAGTCGACAGAAAAAGCCTTTTCCGGAAAGACACCAGGCAGCATCGCTTTCATGCCGTGGTTGCGCAAGGCAAAACTGTCGGCTGAGCCGTTCATCAGGGTTTTGAACAGAACCTCGCCATCCATGCCGGCGCGCTGTCCGATGGTCAGGGCTTCGGACAGAGCCTGCACCGTTTCCATCAACACCATGTTGTTCAGCGTCTTGACGATCTGGCCACAGCCGACATCTCCGCAATGGGCCACATCTGATCCCATGAAATCCAGCAAGGGCTTGAGGCGTTCAAACAGATCGTCCGATGCGCCCACCATAATACTGAGGGTACCGTCCTGGGCTGCCTGGCGCGTACGGGCAATCGGCGCGTCAGCGTAAGCCACGCCTTTGGCTTTGAATTCTGCGGCCAGTTCCCGCGTCAGGGAGACAGGCGACGTGCTGGTATCAACAATCGTTTGTCCGGCCCGCACAAAAGCCAGCAAACCTTCCGCCCCCCGGCATACGGCATCAAGTTGTTCACCGCCAGGCAAAGACAAAAAGATGACATCTGCTGACCCGACAAGATCGGCCATGGAGGCCGCCGTCAGTACGCCATCCTCTGCCGCGCGTGCCAGCGGTTCAGGATTGAGATCAAAGGCTGTCACGGGCAACCCACATTTCCGCGCGAGGTTGCGGCACATAGGCTCCCCCATGACGCCGAGGCCAATGAAGCCTATGTTCTTCGCCATCATAGGCCGATGCCGGTCGCCAGTTTCCCGGCCGAGGTTCCAGCGGCACGACCAAACACGGCACCTGAGGTCAGGCCCGAGCCGCCGGGATAGTTGCCATAGAACAAGCCACCGACCAGCTCACCCGCTGCGAACAAGCCCCGCATGACTTTTTCTTCCGTATCGATGACTTCGCCCTGGGTGCTGACTTTCAGACCGCCGAAAGTAAAGGTAATGCCGCAGGTAATGGCAAACGCCTTGAATGGCGGGGTATCCAGCGGATTGGCCCAGTTCGATTTGGGCAAGTCCAGTCCAGTGGTTGCCCGGCCATCCTTGATCGTGGGATCAAAGGCTGTGCCCTGATCGACCGCGTCATTGTAATCGGCAACGGTTTTCAGGAAACCTGCCTTGTCGACACCGCTGAGTTGATCCGCGAGGCCTTCGAGGGTATCGGACTCTGCCTTGGTAATTTCGCGAATTCGGTATTCGTCGCGCAGCAGGTGTTCTGATTTGGCATCAAATACCTGCCAGGCAAACTGACCTGGTTGCTTGAGAACTTCACCGCCATATTTGGCATAGGTGTAGTTCCTGAAATCCGCCCCTTCATCGACAAAGCGTTCGCCACTGGCATTGACGATAATGCCAAAGGGATAGGAGTGTTTCTGAAAACCGTCCCCCACCGCCAGATCACCAAAAGGCGGTGCATTACGATCCCAGCCAACGGAGTGACAACCGGACCAGTTGCCAAAGGGCATAGCCCCGGCCTCCAGCGCCATCGTGATCCCGTCGCCGGTATTAAAACGACTGCCACGCACCTTGGCCAGGTCCCAGCCCGGCCCGAGGTACCGTGTGCGCATTTCTGTATTGGCCTGAAAACCACCGGACGCAATAACGACGGCTCCGGCCCGCAGGTCTTGTGTAACGCCAAGCTGCTTCATCCGCACACCGTGAATTCCAGCGTCGTCCTGCAATAACGACAGGGCACGTGCCCCGTAGCGCACATCAATATTGGATTTGGCAACTGCCTTGTGTAGTGATTCGACCAGGCCTTCTCCACCACCCCAGGCTTCGACTGTCAGGCCGCCCCAAAACCGGAACCGGCCATCTTCTGTCTTGAAAGCCTGACGGGCATACATGGGCATGAACCTGACGCCCTTTCCCTGCATCCATTTCAGGGCTGGATAACTGCCATGCACCAGGGTTTCCACAAGATCAGGGTCGGCCCGATAATCTGTAATTCGCCCCATGTCGTCAAAAAACTGATCGGATGTATATTGGCCAAAGTCGTTCTTGCGATCCTCTTCGGTCAGATCAGGCATGAGTTCCAGCAGATCATCCAGACCATCATAAACCACACGCATGGCACCCGCCGTAAAGCGGGAATTGCCGCCGCGGTCTTCTTCATGGGCGCGTTCAAGGACAACAACCGAAGCACCTTGATCTGCGGCAGACAGGGCCGCGCACAAAGCAGCGTTCCCGGCACCTATGACAATTACGTCTGTATCTCTCATGTCGCGTTCCTTGCAAATTTCTTATGGCTATTAAAGCCCGACCGGGTGGCATGGGCAAACCCCTGTTGGAAAAAGATCAAGAGAGGTATGCTGGAGGTCTGTTTCCCGATTTGTGGATTTTTCACCCCTTTGTTTACTGCCCTCACCGAAAACACGCCTGTCCTGTATGCCTTGTCGGCAGCAACCCTGTTCGCCATTTCGGTGCAGTTCACCCATCTGGGCCTGAAGCATGGTGAACCCATGGCAGGGTCCACAATCCACATCACGACTACGGCTGTTATCTATTGGGCTATGGCACCGTTTTATCTCGACCCAGCCTGGTTCCTGACCTCGGCAACCCTGATATTCGCCTTTGTTGGTTTGTTCAGGCCCTTTGTTTCGTCAAACCTGTCGATCAATGGTGTACGCATTCTGGGACCCACATTATCCAGCGCCCTGGCATCGACATCGCCATTATGGGGGGCCTTTTTTGGCATCGTTTTTCTGTCGGAAGTGGCGACGCTGCCGGTGGCGCTGGGTATCGGTGCCATTGCGGGTGGGCTGCTGAGCCAAACCCTGCGTCGCCAGGATAAACAGGTCTCCAACTGGCCGCTGTGGGCCTTGTTGCTCCCCCTGGGTGCCGCCTTTTTCCGGGCGCTGGGACATTTGTTTGTGAAGCTGGGATATGAAGATGTATCCAGCCCCTATTACGCGGCACTCGTCAGTTCTACTGTTTCTTGCATTCTTGCCATCGGCTTTTTCAAGGGCCGCGGACACCGGTTTAACCCGCGCAGCAAGGGCATGGGCTGGTTTTTGCTCGCGGGTATTCTGAATGCCATAGCTGCCCTGGCAATCAATGCCGCCCTCAAGGACGGTAAAATCATCGAGGTTATTCCCATCGCTTCCGTCACCCCGGTTATCGCCCTGCTGTTAACAATCTTCGTCTTTCGACGCGAACAAATCACGCTGAGCAAAGTGATAACCGTCGCACTGGTGTTTTCGGGCGTAATATTGGTGACGGTCGGGGCCTAAAGCGCTTTGATGTAATAGCCCAGTCGCGGAAAGTGCACGACGATCTCGCCCAGATCATCTGTTTGACGCCGCACAGCTATCTCTGTGCTGGTTGATATCACCAGTTCACCTGGCACCGGTTCCGGCACACGATCTTCTGTGCCGACCAGAACCTGGGACCCAAGCGCTGGCCCATCCACGGCATCCGTTGAAGTGATTTCAGCAGGGGACGCATTGGAAGCAACTTCAAGAGCTGCCTTCGAATCTGAATCAGATTTATCACCGTGGCCAATTTCCAGCATACGGCTCAACCAGGCATCTGTTTTGGGGAACGGCTCAATCGCCACACGGGTTTTGCCCGCCCGGCCAATAGACCAGACGCAATGATACGCCGCCAGATCAGCCAGGCCCGGAGCTGCACCCAGAAGATAATCCCGACCGTCCGACAACATGTCTTCCAGCAGGACAAGGTGGGCCTGTAATTTGCCAAGGGCGACGGGAACTGCCTTTACAACGGCTTCGACGTTCGGCTTTGCCCCGCGCATGGCGGCCCGGTCTTCGTGGAATGCCATGGGAAGCTTGTCCGCAAATGTCCCCAACATGAAACCAACGGCAGGCCAGAACAAATGCTCATCCGCCCAGGTTTCCAGGGCCTTGTTCAGCCCTTCGCCGCCTGTTGCAAAAAATGACGGGTCCGGTTTGCGGGCTTCCAGCACGTCAGCGATCAAGCGCGTATCGCAATAGATGTCAGCCCCGATTTGCAGGGCCGGCGTTTTCCGGTAACCACCGGTTAAGGCCGTAAAATCAGGTTTGGGCATGATCATGGGGATTTCAACGGATTGCCAGGCCAGGCCCTTGAAACCCATCATGGTGCGGGCTTTTTCAGCAAACGGAGAGCCGTCATAGTGGTGCAAGATCAGATCAGACATTCAGGTTTTCCTGCTTTCAGGTTGGATAGGCATAGTTGCGGCAGCGCAGGCTTTGCAGTTCAGGTGAAATTGTGCGCAAATGCTTTTGCCGAGCGGGAGTTGATGGCGAGAAGGGAAACATGCTATCAGCTCAGAAATATTGTCACAATACGAACCGGA
>Ga0233443_1001145_pt1 | contig 24232 bp, 18 predicted proteins | sample SI_123_September_2_FD_182784 | JGI IMG/M metagenome (GOLD analysis project Ga0233443, IMG submission 182784) | Seawater microbial communities from Saanich Inlet, British Columbia, Canada - SI_123_September2016_200_MG | ecosystem: Environmental > Aquatic > Marine > Inlet | place: Canada: British...
GTCAGAATGGTGGAAACGGTGGAAACGGTGGTGCCGGTGGTGCCGGAAACGGTGGCAATGGTGGAAACGGTGGAAACGGTGGAAACGGTGGAAACGGTGGAAACGGTGGAAACGGCGGGTCGGCAGGCGATGGCGGTAATGGTATTCCTCCGGGCGGACCCGGAAATCCTGGTGGTGGAGGTACTGGAGACACACCTGGAAATGGCGGAGGCCCTGGAAATCCTGGTTCAACACCCGGACCTGGTTCAGGACCTGGTTCAGGTTCAGGCAACGGACCCGGAGCATCCGGTGGTCCAAGTGGATTCGGACCTGGTGGAGGATTCGGACCTGGCAGTCAGCCAGCACCTCCTGGTGGTGGAGCACCTGGCGGAGGAGTTCCATGTAATAGCACAGATAATCTGGGACAACAAATTTGTGATGGTGTATTCAATACAACCGGATGTATCTTAGCAGCTACAGGTTGCATTGGAGCATTCATTGCTGCAGGATCAGTTGCACCGGGAATTGGTAATATATTCGGTGCCATATTTGGAGTAGCCGTCTGCGCTGCAAGTATGAATGCCTGTATCAATAGTTTAACCGGACAAACAGGAGGCGTGACCATTGGCGGTGTTGACCTGCTGGGGTGCTATGGATGGACCAGTGCAATAAACTGCGTTGGACAGCTCATCTGTAATCAGGTTGTTAAATCCTGTGATCCAAACGACATTATAGGCCCACCGGGATACGGTGAAGGCCGCTATGTCGCACAGGATCAAATACTACCTTATCTAATCAGATTTGAAAATGATTCAACATTTGCTACAGCAGCAGCACAGCGTGTGGAAATACGTCAACCTGTAGACCCAAGATTAAGCTCACTTTCATTTAGATTGACGGAGTATGGATTTGGAGAGCATATTTTCACAGCTCCTGCAAACTCATCTTATATGTTTACCGTTATTGATCTTGCTGATTCTCTCGGTTTTGACGTTGAGTTTACAGCTGGAATCGACATTGTTAACAATGAGTTATTCTGGGTATTCCAAACTGTAGATCCAAATACAGGATTACCACCAACAGATGCATTGGCTGGATTCCTCGCCATTAATGACAGTTTGGGCAGTGGTGAAGGTTTTGTTAGTTATACAATACTTCCGGCCATGTCCTCCCAGACAGGTGACACTGTTTTTGCAGAAGCTGAGATCGTATTCGATATTAATGATCCGATTGTAACACCTGAGATATTTAATATTATTGATGCCGGTGCACCAACAAGTACGGTTGCTGCACTACCTGAAGTAAGTGACTCAACTGTGGTTCAAATTGATTTCATTGGTTCGGATGATGCCTTAGGCTCAGGAATTGGAAATTACCATTTATATGTATCAGAAAGCGGTGGCGATTTTGAATTATATGGTGAGTTCGAAATAAACGAACAGGCTACTTTTGAAGGAACGGATAATACCTATTATGGATTCTTCTGCCTGGCAGAAGATAATGTTGGGAATCTTGAAGGTCTTAAAAATTATGAAGAAACCTGGACAGTGATTAATCCGGATGCTTTCTCACTGGACGGAACAGTAAGCTACGACAATTCGGCAAACACTCCATTACAGGGTGTTACCATCTTTATTCTGGATTCTGCCAGTGTTACGGTAGATACGGCAACTACGGATGCCTCCGGCTATTACTTCCTGAATACAATTGAACCCGGAATGTACTCCCTTGTTGCAGAATATAACCATGCATGGGGTGGTGGTAACGCAACGGATGCCTTAATTACAAACTTGTTTACCGTTGGTTCATTTACTCTGGATGATTTTAGAGAAGATGCTTCGGATGTTAATTCAAGTACTTCCGTAAATGCCACCGATGGTTTACTGATTAAGCGCAGAGCAATTGCAAGTATCAACGCATTCCCATCAGGCGATTGGCTAATTGAGTCGGCAGATATAAACATGAATAATAACCTAACAGTCGACCTGAAAGCTATCTGTTATGGAGATGCAAATGGATCTTATCTTCCAAACTTCTCTAAAACGGCTTATTCTGATAATGTTCATCTACAGAAGCAGGATGTGGTTAAAGTCCGGAAAGATGAATACTTTACAGTGGATATAAGTGCAACAGAATTAATGGAACTTGGTGCAGTTACACTGAGTATTGACTATCCTGAAAACATGGTTCATTTTAAAGACATAAGCACCGGAATGTTTGGTATGGAAATATTCGATACCGGTAGTGAAGTCAATGTTGCCTGGGAATCCATGACGGGACATTCGTATAATACAGGTGAAATTTTTGTAAGCCTGCAATTCATGCTTAAGGATCCTGCCAGTGAGTTTACATTGAAAGCAGGATGGATGAGTGAATTTGCTGATTCGAAAGCAAACATTTATCAGAATGTAAATATGACTTATCAGGATATTGAATTAATTCGTGATGCGGAGTTATTCCTCTCACAGAACTATCCAAATCCATTCAGTCTGTATACCGACATTTCATTCACATTACCGGATGATGGCAATGTCTCTCTTAAAGTTTTCAATTCAATTGGTGAACTGCTCACAGTTCTTGAGAGCGGTAAATTGTTAAAAGGAGAGCATAAGTACCAACTTAACGGAACTGAGATGAGTGCCGGAATTTATCAGTGTCAGCTTAGCTTCGACACTGAATCAGGAGTTATTCAAAGGTCTGTAAATATGATTATTCAGAAGTAACAAAAAAGAAGGGCTTGGTCCCCCTTCTTTTTTTTTCGTACTTTTAGCTGAAACAAGATCCATAGATATGGGTTTTATTAGCAGGATAAGTAGAAACATAGAAATAAAACAAATCGTATGAAAACCTTTACAGTAATTATTACCATGCTCCTTTGGGGAACTTTTGCCCTGGCTCAGAACATAGAAATTAACTTTCAGAATGCAGTTGCCTGCATGGATGAACCTGCCGAGATGCATTTAATGGTGAGCAATTTTGACAGTGTAAATGCCATTACAATGCATATTGTATATGAACCTCAAAATACGGTATTCGACTCCCTTACAAATATTGCAGCTCAAGTTCCCGGCCTTTTGTACAACGATGTTCTTCACGATGTAACACAGCAACCACTTGGCCTGATTCTGGTTTCATGGTCATCAACAACCGGTACAATGATGGGTACAGATACTCTTTTTACACTAAACTTTATTTTTCAGGGAGTAGAATCTCCGGTAAAACTGGATACCACAACCGAGTTTGCCGATTTTCATGCGGTAGCCCTTCCTTACACATATACCGAAGGGTATTTACAAGCTGAATCAATCCCTGAAATTACTGCACAACCATTAGACATACTTACCTCTGTTCCCGGTGACAATGTGCAGTTTTTTGTTCAAGCCAATAATGCTACGGGATACCAGTGGCAGATAAAAGATAATATGAGTTGGGTGGATCTTAGTGACAACACTCATTTTACCGGAACCAACACAAATAATCTCTTTATTCTGAATATCGATGCGGCTGATGACAGCACATTTTATCGATGTAAAATATTAGGTTGTGTAGAGAACATTTCAATGCCTGCTGAACTGAATATGGTATTTGGGATAGAGGAAAATGACCAGTTTAACCAATTGCTTGTTTATCCTAATCCAAGTGCTGATGTAATCCGGATATCATCTGACAAGCTGAAACCTGGAAACTACAAGCTTGACATTTATAATGTATCATCACAGTTGGTACTTAGCAAAGAGATTTCGATTAACCAGATTGAGATTATAGAATTTGACATTCGGGATCTAACACCTGGCAACTACTCACTTAGAATAAATTCCCTGAGTGCCAAACAGCAAACCAGTGGAACCCGATTTTTAATAACCAGATAAATCAGGAAAAATGAAATTCATTAACACACTTGCTCTGGCAATTCTATCGCTATGGGGATTTGGACAAACGGTATCAATTGACAATTACAACCTTAGTCCGGGCTCAACACTTGTCATTTCAGTAGATGTTGACAACATAAGCAGTATGGGAGCATTTACCCTGTTTATCGGGTACAACAGTAGTGTGTTACAATACGATACAACCTTCAATATCAATCCTTCCACACCCTTTGTGCTTGCCAATAATATGCCTGCACAATCGCAGGTAGGATTGGTCTGGAGTGCCTTCTCTTCCGGTGTAAACTTAAGCAATACCTCACTTTGCAGTATTCAGTTTAATTATCTTGGTGGTGCCTGCGATCTAACTTTCAACCCCGGATGTGAATTGGCAGACTTTGGTGCTAACATAATAAGTACAAGCTTTGAGAATGGCAGTGCCAGCGAATCCTTCACCGCCTCCATTACGAATCTGAACCCGGATTATTGTATCTCTGAGAGTGCAGTTATTTTAGCCGGACTTCCGTCTGGTGGTGATTTTTGGATTGATGGAACTACGGCAATGTCATTCAATCCTTTTTTTCTGGGTTCCGGCAGTTATAGTGTTATGTATATTTATGAAAACATCTATGGTTTTTCCGACACGGCAGTACAAACAGTTGCAGTGCACGATCTGCCGGTATACTCAGTAAGCTCTCAGGATATTAGTTGTTTTGGATTAAGTGACGGTTCTGCAATACTGAATGTTAGTTCCGGAACAAGCCCATATAACTACTCTTGGTCGAATGGGGTAAACCTGGCCAGCAACACCAATCTTTCAGCAGGAACCTATTCTTTCTCTCTAAGTGATGTTTACTGCGATTTGCAGGGATCAGTTGTATTAACCGAGCCAGCTGAAATTATAATGAACACACTTGTTACGCACACCAGCGATATCTCTCAGTCGAATGGAGCTATTGATCTTTCTGTTTCAGGTGGTAATCCACCTTATAGCTACAGTTGGTCAAACAGCAGCACTTCCGAAGATCTGAGTATGATAGATGATGGCTATTACTATCTGACGGTTACTGATGGATCATTCTGTGAGATCTCTGACTCTGTATGGGTTAGGGCCAACTCATCACAGACCTTATCTATTCCGCATCAATGGAGTATTTTCTCTATGAATATTGAACCCCATCAGCCACTGCTTGATTCAGTATTATCCGCAGTCGAAGGAAATGTAAAGATAGTCAAGGATGAGAATGGTGATGTATACTGGCCTGAGTTTAACTTTAACAACATTGGCAATATTCAGCTTGGGGAAGGATATCAGATTAAGCTGGATACAGCCCAAACTTTCAGTGTTGCCGGTTACTATCTTTATCCTCTCGATCATGCTATTTCTCTGCCCCTTGGCTGGAGCATTTTTGGCTATATCCGAACAGCTTCCGCACCCGTAATTAGTACCCTTGCTCCTGTTGTATCGCTTATTGGCATTGTAAAGAATGGAGCTGGCGAAGTTTATTGGCCCCAATATAGCCTCGATTTAATAATTACATTGAATCCTGGAGAAGGCTATCAGGTTAATATGTTGGCCGGAACTACCTTGACCTTTAATTCAAACTAATTATTTATTTGTAGAACATAGACAGAACACGGTGGTAAAATTCAAATAATAGTTTTTACTATCATTATTTATTTGTTATTTTAACTAGCTATTACAACTAAACTATGTTCTATGAAAAAATCAGTTATACTTTTAACGGTAGTCACGCTTTTTTCTGTCTGCCTGCACGCCCAAAACCTTGTTCCAAATTATAGTTTTGAAGAACAGGATACCTGTCCCGATGTGAGTGATATACTACTCGCCCCGCCTTGGCATTCCCCAACATTTGGGACACCGGACCTTCTGAATAGCTCATGCAGTACCCAAAATCTTATTGCCTATGATGGAATTGGCTGTTCAGGTCTTTATGTTCTAAATCCCTTTACAGATAATCGGGAATATATTCAGGCACCATTAACATCAACTCTTGTAGCTGGAAATACATACTGTGTCAGTTTCTACGTGAGGCCGATCGGTTATCGTTATGCAGTAAACAGGTTAGGAGCACATTTTTCATCGGTTCCGATTTTTAATATGTTCACAACTAGCGTTTTACCACTTACTCCTCAGGTAGAAAACGATCCGGGCACTATGTTATCATCCTGGGGCTGGACATCTATTGAAGGATCCTTTATTGCCTCAGGAGGAGAGAACTACATCATTATCGGAAATTTTTCCAATGACCAAAGTACTGACACGGTGATTCTCAATTCCGGCAGCAATACAAAATCCGCCTATTATCTTATTGATTATATTGAGGTTACAGCCTGTGGATCCAATCAAATTACGGACTGGTATTCTTTGAGTCAGACGATTAATACTTATCCTAATCCAGCGGGCGACTGTATAAATGTTGATCATAGCCCCAAATTAAATATTAAGCAAGCAGAATTTTACGATATGACCGGACGACTGATAAACATTTTACCAGGTGTTTCCAACGGAGCGAACCAATATACCATCGACACATCAGGTCTATCAGATGGTATATATATGCTTAGTCTGTCATCGCAATTTGGATTGATCAGCCGGAGGATTATCATCGCCAGATAGAGCCGGCAATCCGGTAAGATTTTCTGACTTTCGTAAATATCTTAGATAACTTTACGGATAATAATTTCATTCTAATACACAAGCTTGAATCGATCAACAATCTAAATATGACTCTAAGTTTAAGCGCTCAGGACATTAAAACACTAAGATATCAATGCAGGCCGGGGATAATATTTTCGCTGATGGTTCTTATTATTATACCAGCCTCGCTTTTCACTTTTATTAAAGGTTTTAATGTCAGCGTTTCATTAAGCTACATAATCATTGCTTTGATCTTGGACTTAATAATTTCGTTCATCATTGCCTTTCTTTTGACAAGGAAGTTTCTGATTGATATTCGATCAGGGGTGAAAAGATATGAGATAAAAAAGATTTCAGGAAAAGAGTCTAAGCTTGATACTGAAGCTGGCAGTGGAACCTTATATATTGAGCAAAAGATGAAAACTTTTGACACCTATTATCTCATAATTGAAAATGTCAGATACAGGGTAGAAAAAGAAATGTTCGGGACTTGTCTCGAAGGTGATGAAGTGGTCTTTTTTTACGCCCCGAGAAGTAATTTTCGCCTCAGCATGGAAGCCAGATCCAGCACCTTTGTTTAAACAATAAATCAAAATGGTAGTTGTTTAATAATTGAACCAACAGTAGCGTTATTTGTTGGTAAATGAGAACAGTAGTTAAGATTATATGATTAAACAGCACCAGCAATTCGGTCTGTACAATAAAAGAATTTTCGAAAGAGTAGTACTCACACCACCGGCCAGATTGCTGGCGAGCATGCCTAATGAAGCTTGCTTTTATTATGCTGTAAAAGGGAATTCTCGTTTCAGAACTCCAACTCAACAAATTGCACTCGAAGCAGAAGAAGCACTTGTATTGAAATGCGGTAATTATTTCACGGAGTGGCTGGAGTCGAATAAAGATGAATACTGTGAGGTAATAGCTGTCCATTTTTATCCTGAAGTTCTGAGAAAAATTTATGATAAGGAGCTCCCGGACTTTCTTACTGAAGTAGGCCGAATAGAACCGATGCTTCTTAACAAATCGAAAGCTGACGAACTCTTAACAAACTATGTGTCAAGCCTTCAGTTCTACTTTCAAAATGAAGAATTGGTAAGCGATGAATTGTTAAAACTCAAAGTTAAAGAACTCATTCTTCTTCTGGCCAAGACGGATAATGTAGAAATGATAACTCAACTTCTGGCTGGATTATTTTCCCCAACAAGGTACACACTAAAGGAGATCATAGAAGCCAATGTTTATTCAAATCTTTCGATTGATGAATTGGCCAAATTGGCTAATATCAGTACTTCCACATTTAAAAGGGAGTTCACAAAAATCTATCAGCAAAGTCCTGGAAGATACATTAAGGAGAGAAAATTGTCAAGAGCAGCCGACTTATTGTTAAAAACAGATAGACGAATCAGCGACATCGCTTTTGACTGCGGTTTCGTTGAAGTGGCACATTTCTCACGATCGTTCCAAAAAAGATATGGTGTCTCCCCATCCAACTACCGTTTGAACTAATTAGTCAAAGACTTGAACTAAATATGAAAGTCAGGAGCCTCCTCCTGCTTTAGCTTTGTGGTATAAATTAATCATAAAATTTAGTACCATGAAAATAACAGTTGAAAGAACGGCCAACGCACCTGCCGATGCACTTTGGGCATACATGGGCGACTTTTCAAACGTTCATAAGTTTCACCCGATGCTGAATGATTCTCATTTTATTGAAGGATCTCAATCCTGTGACGTGGGATCCACTCGTCAATGCAATTTTAAGGATGGCAGCATCCTGAAAGAAAGAATAACTGAATGGAAGGACGGATCACATTACAAAATAGACATTGTTGAATCTTCAATGCCTGTAGATAATGCTTCAGCTAAATTAGGAGTCAGATCTATTGGAGGTGGTCAAACCCTGACCTATATGACGGTAGAAGCCAAACCAAAGAACAAACTGATGCAGCCAATGATGTACATGATATTTAAATACAAAGTGATTCCGGGAATTTTAAAAGGCCTGGAAGATCTGTACAAGTCCGATCTGGCTGTAGAATCCACACTTAAGTCAACAACAACAGTATAAACAAACAATAAAAAATTCAATATGAAAAGATTAGAAAACAAAGTTGCATTTATAACAGGTGGCAACAGCGGTATGGGATTAACAAGTGCACAGCGATTTATCAGCGAAGGTGCCAAAGTAGTAGTCACAGCAAGAAGGCAGGAAGCAGTTGATGAGTACAATACAAACTCAGGGGAGCATTCATTAGCCATATTGGCAAATGTTACAGATCGCGATGCCACAATGAATGCTATTCAGCAAACTGCCGAGAGATTCGGCAAGATTGATATCCTATTTCTGAATGCGGGTGTTGGAAGAGCGCGTCCCATGGAAGCGATGGATGATGATTCTTTCAGCTATCAATGGAATACTAATTTTGACGGTGCATTCTTTACCACGCAAACAGCTCTTCCTTATCTTAAGGACGGAGCCAGTATAATTTTCAACACAAGTGTCGCCAATGTTAAGGGCATGCCGGGCATGAGCGTATACGCAGCAACCAAGGCAGGATTACGTTCTTTGGTAAGAACTCTTGCCGTTGAACTGGCTCCCCGAAAAATTCGAGTTAATGCCATATCTCCCGGACCAATTGCAACTCCCATCTGGGGTAAGATGGAAATCCCTGAGGATGCAGCAGCGGAATTCGGAGCTCAGGTATTAAACATGGTACCATTGGGAAGAATGGGTACTACCGATGAAATTGCCAGTTCAGTGCTTTTCCTTGCTTCAGATGAAGCATCATTCATCACCGGGGTAGAGCTTCCTGTTGACGGAGGGATGGCCCAAGTATAATCTTCATTAATCCTTTATAGTTTGCTTATGACTTTCATTCGGTACCTGCAGGTATGGATGAAGGTCATTTTTCATCAGACCTCATTAGATGTGATGAGCTTGCCTGTTAACTTTAAGTGGATCAGGATCAATGGTTGGGGCATCTGGTCAGCTTACAGTTGAAAGGTCGCCGAAGGTGACCAATCTGAATAGCCACGGTTGAAAACCGTGGTTAAGTGCGCGCAGCGCATTCACCAGACGATGCCCCTCAAAAGTGATACAATAATTCTTTCGGTGGAGGAACAGGTTTTTTGCACGAAAACCATAGGCCAGTAACCCGGAATCTCATTGCTATCCGTTTCACTTTATTTAGATTCCTGCCTACGCAGGAATGAGAGGTTGAGGTGGCTTTTGGGATTCATTTGCATATTGATACTATTTGATTTTTGGAACAGCTGGTCAGCTTACAGTTAAAAGGTCGCCGAAGCTGTCCAATCTGAAGAGCCATGGGTGAAACTGGTGGTTAATTGCGCGCAGCGCAATCACCGGACGATGCTCCTCTAAAAGTGACGCAATAATTCTTCCGGTGAATGGAAAGGATTACTGTGCGAAAAGTCAATGAGAATTTTCGCTTTATTTATTTTCCCCTAATTAATAATTCCTTACATAAATCCCGGTTTTGGATCACAAATACCGGAGCAATTAAAAAGCAACCTGATGTGGTTCCTAAGCTAAACTAAATTATATTTTCAACAAGTACCTGCTGGAATCGAGACGGTGAAAACTGAACCTCTATCAGCCTCACTTTCCAGCGAGATAGTTCCTTTATTGAGCTCAACCATTTTTTTGACTATAGAAAGGCCTAATCCTGAACCGGTAATATCCTGGGTTTTGGAATTCTTAATTCGTGTGAATTCCCGAAACAGGTTCAACTGATCTTCCGGAGAGATTCCGATCCCGGTATCTTCAACACGGAAAATCACATTCGCATCTTCCTTTGTGATGTCAATAAATACAGAACCACCCTCTTTGTTGTATTTCACTGCATTTGAAACGAGATTATTAAATATGATTTCCAGCTCATCGGCATCCGACTGAATATTCAAGATTTCAGGACAATTACAGTTCACCTTAACATTTCTCTGTATGGCCATAGGTTCCATACTATGGATCGCAAGTTGAATGCACTCCTTGATATTTACCAACTTAAGCTTACGATGTTTTTTACCCGACTCAATTTGTGTAAGGTCCAGCATATCCATAATCAGATTCCGCATACCCTGAAGTCTAATCAGAGAACGATCGATCATCGACATATAATCGTCGATATTATCTCCCAACTGTTTATCCTGCATAATTCTGAGATAACCATCCACCGCATTTAAGGGTGATTTGAGCTCATGTGATAACACCGATAGGAATTGAAATCTAATTTGTTTACCTTCCTCCTTCATTTTCATGGTCATCCGTCGGAGGAAGAGGTGTTTCGTGATGTTTTCGATTGCAGATTTCAGCTCCTGCGGTGTAAACGGCTTCGGCACGAAATTGTATGCACCATTATTTGTGGCCTTAACCGCTAAATCCAGCGAAGCATATGAAGTAATCATCATCACAAGCGAATCGATTTGCATTTTGTTAATCTGTTCAAGAAGATCAATTCCCTGAATTCCCGGAAGCTTGTTATCCAACAGGATAATATCAACTGCCTGCGATTCAATAATTTCAAGTGCTTCTTCACCTGTACCGGCTTCAGTGGTTTCAAAGCCAAAATCATCTTCCATAAAAGGATAACCAACCGTAAAGTTGTGTAGAACCCGTTCAATCCCTGATCGAATACCTGGTTCGTCATCTACAATTAATACCTTAAGATTCTTCATGATTACTTCTTTTTTATGATTACTGGTGCAGCTCCATTTTAGCTTCCTTATATTTTCAGTAGCTTATTAATTTCTCTGTGCAACTGATCGTTCCTGATACCCTTTTGCAAAAATACATCGGCTTTAATCCAATCACGATCAGACCTTCTGTCTATGTCAAATTTAATTCCGGTCTCGCGGGTAGCCGATGTTGCAATGGCAACAGGTACATCCGGATACAATTGCTTCAATTTGTAACCGAGGACAAATCCACTATCCTGTGCCTCCATCATCAAATCCATGATTGCTAAATCCGGCTTTACGTCCTTCAAGACCATAAGTGCATCCTCCTTTCCTTCAGCTTTTATCACCTTGAAACCAAAATTTCTAATCCGGGTTTCCATTTGTATCAGGTAATCAATATCATCATCAACCAGCAAAACTGTTTTCTTATTCATCTCTTTATGATTAAATTCTTTGTACACTTTCCATGTCTTTAATTTTTACTACGTTCTTGGTAGTACTATTCTAAATACCGTTCCTGTCTCTCCTTTAGCAGAATCATCGTTAGACTCTACGAAGATTTGTCCCTGATGCATTTTAACTATTCTATAAACCAGAGCCAATCCCAATCCGGTCCCCTTACCGAGCCCTTTTGTAGTAAAGAATGGTGTAAATACTTTTTCCATATTTTCCTTTGAAATACCCAATCCGGTATCGCAAACTTTGATTTCTATCGTATCATGATGATCCTTCAATTGAAGATGCAAAACGCCCCCATCCGTCATTGATTCAACAGCATTCTTTTCAAGGTTTGTCAGCACCTGCATCATTTGATCTGTATCTATAAACACACGGGGATTGCTCATCTCAGCATCATAACGAATTTCAACATCTGTGGAGGCAAGAACAGAATTAAGACTCTTCCTGCAAAAGTCAACCAGGTCGCATTCGCTCTTCCTGATCTGATTTTTTCTGGCAAAATTAAGGAGTCCTCCAACAATCTTTTTACACCTGTCGGCCTGTTCGACTATAAGCTCAAGATCCGCTTTCATCGATTCATCGGCAGTTTCATCCATGAGGATGTTACTGTACATGGTAATCACTCCCAAGGGATTATTCAACTCATGTGCGATACCAGCTGAGAGTTGTCCCATACCAGCCAGTTTCTCTGATTGCTTAAGGGCAATACGTGCGTTGGCCAATTGTTCATTGGAAACATTCAGATCGGAAATGGACTGATGGAGTTTCTCAATGGTGTATGGAAGGCACATTTCATCTTCAGCAAGACCATCGATAATGGCCACTGCGTGTTCCTTACAGCTTGGATAACCACATGCACCACAATTTAAATGATCTTTCTCCTCCAGCTTACCCATATTGGCCAGCACTTCCTGTATTTTAGCCTCTTCAGGCTCAACGAATTGCTGCTCCGACACAGAGAACTCTCTTGTAAAATTAAGTCCCGACCACCTCTCCATGTCAAGTTTCCACTGACTTTGATCCAGATCATTCAATTTTTGTCTGACATAGTTTGAGATGGAAGCTCTTCTTTTATAACGTCTTCCATCAGGCGACATGCCCGGCCCCATAATACAGCCTTCGCAACAAAGCAACTCCAGGTGGGTTGCATCCAGGTATCCATGTTCCATTTCATAAATTACCTCTTTAAAATCCTCTTTCCCTTCTGCAACTATGGATTCACCTACACTAATGTCATCACATCTCCCCATGGTGTTCAGCATGCCCTTACTTACCGGGAAAACCGCTCCTTTACCAGAATAGGGAGGATCAAAATCAGATGGAAGAATCTCATCATCCATAAGCTGAGCTCTATCAAACATCTGTCGCAATTCAGTGAAAGTAAGTACTTCATCGAGTTCATCCGATTCACTTTTTTTGGCAACGCATGGCCCGATGAATACCACTGATGGATGCTCATATTTCTGTTTTACCAATCTAGCGGTAGCAACCATGGGTGAGACAATTGGTGCCAGATTGCCAATCAGGGCAGGATAGTATTTCTCTATATAATTAACAATTGCAGGACAGTCGGAAGAAATGACAGCTTCATTCCTTACATCCTTGTGCAGCTTTGCGTAAGCAGCTGCAATCAGATCAGCACCAAAACTCACTTCTACAACTTTGTCAAATCCCAGGGTCCTGATTTTCCCCACAAAATGCTGATGGTCTGTTATTTCATTGAATTCAGCGGGAAACGAAGGTGCAATACACGCCACAACCTTTTTCCCACTTTCTAACAAACTAAAGACATTATCTATGGTCGACAAATAGTTCTTTGCACCCTGACTGCATACTTTCACACAATTCCCACAGGCAATACATCTGTCTCCAATGACCTCCGCCTGGCCATTTATTATTTTAATCGCTTTAACAGGACATTCGCGAACACATGTATAGCATACCCGGCATTTATTCTTTACCGTATAAACCAAATTGCTTTTAAGTTGCTGTTCCATTTGATATTCCTCTTTCTTTTTTTACAATAGGATATCGTCTCTTTCCTGATATTGAGTATGCAAAAGTTCATGACTTTTATGGCCACATGGCGATCCAAGAAATTCATCATAAAGTGCAACTACCTCAGGATTTTTATGTGAAACCCTTAAACTTTCGTTCGCATCAGTAGTGTAAAGAGCGTTCATTCTTGCAATCAGATCTTTCGGCCTGGATCCAATTTTTTGTCCGCCACCACCGATGCAACCGGATGGACACGCCATCACTTCAATAAAATGAATATCACACCCGCCATTTCTAATCTCATTCAGTAGTTTTCCTGCGTTTGCCATGCCGTTAACTACAGCTACGCCCAGAGTTAGATCACCAATTTCGACACGTGTTTCCTTTCGGGAATTCAAACCACGAATATCTTTTACCTGGAATTTGATTAGCTCCTTTCCGGTAAGTTTATAATATGCCGTTCTGATCGCAGCTTCCATCACGCCACCGGTCGCTCCGAAGAGTTTCCCTGCAGTACTTCTGGCTCCCAAAGGAGAATCTGTTCCTTCAGGATCCAGTTTAGATATATCAATGCCATGCATTTTTATGAATTGTACAAACTCTCTTGTTGTGAGCACAGCATCAACATCTGAGATACCTTTGTTGGTCATCTCATCACGCTGTGCCTCAAACTTTTTAGCCGTACATGGCATTATGGAAACAGAATAAATTTTTTCGCATGGGATATCAGATATATGAGCAAAGTGAGTCTTTATTACAGCACCCATCATTTGTTGGGGCGATTTACAGCTGGACAGGTTCTCTAAAAAATCAGGAGCAAACTCTTCAGCATATTTAATCCAACCTGGGCAGCAGCTTGTGATCATTGGCAGTTTACCGCCTTTCACAATTCTTTGAATCAGCTCCTCCGACTCTTCCATAATCGTAAGATCTGCTGCAAAAGTAGTATCGAAAATATAATCGAATCCCATTTTCCGAAGCGCTGCATTCATGATCCCATTAATATCCTTACCAGCTTCCATCTTGAAGTCTTCGGCAAGAGAAATTGAAATGGAAGGAGCGTACTGAACTACAACTTTAGTATCAGGATCCTGTATTGCTTCCTGTATCCCGGCAAAATGATCACGCTCTGCCAGTGCTCCTGTTGGACAAACCATTATACACTGGCCGCAATTAATACAGGATGATGTATTCAGCCCGTCGTTAAAAGTGGTTCCGATAATGGTTTCACTTCCACGATTTACAAAATCAATACAAGCCACACCCATTACTTCTTCACACACAGCCACACATCTTCCGCATAAAATACACTTTGCAGGATCGCGCATAAGGCTGGCACTGCTAAGATCCATGTGATAGTTGTTTTTCGCTCCTCTGATTCTTCGGTCGCGTACATGAAGGTCCTCCGCCAAATCCTGTAACTCACAGTTCTTGTTGCGTACGCAATAGAGACAATCGTCAGGATGATTGGAAAGTAAAAGTTCTACAATTGTTTTCCTTGCCTCTACTACAGTCTCAGAATGTGTTTTAATCCGCATCCCCTCTTCCACCTGAAAAGAACAGGCTGTAAGCAGTTTGCCCGTGTTCTTATTCTCGACCACACACATTCTGCATGCTCCGGTAGGGAAACGATCTTTAATATGACAAAGTGTTGGTATGTTAAAACCATTTCTATTGAGCGCATCCAGCAGCAATTCGCCGCGACTAACTTCTATTGGCTGATTGTTTACTTCTATATTGAATTCCATCGTTCTAATCTTTTCAATTAACTAATTTCGATCGCATCGAACTTGCAGGCATCATGACAGGCACCGCATGAAATACACTTATCTTCAACAATAAAATGAGGAGTTTTACGGGCTCCGATAATTGCATCGGTCGGACATTTCTTCCTGCAAACCATGCATCCTGTACATTTATCAACTTCAATGGTGAAGGTTCTTAAATCGGTGCAAACCCCAGCGGAACATTTTCTGTCGTATAGATGCTCTTCGTATTCCTCCCGAAACCAGCGCAAAGTGCTCAGCACAGGATTTGGAGCTGTTTGTCCCAGTCCACAAAGAGATGTTTCCTTAATAACTTTGCTCAGCGTTTCAAGACGCATCACACTTTTAATTCTTTCCAGAGGTTCATAACTGGCGATATCAACTGGTTTTCGTGTAATGGCTTCCAGAATTTCAAGCATCCTTCGTGTACCTTCGCGACATGGAATACATTTACCACAGCTTTCCCGCTGAATAAAATCCATGAAGAACTTGGCAACATCTACCATACAGGTATCTTCATCCATCACTACCAAACCACCAGAACCCATCATGGCTCCTACCTCTATCAGGGAGTCATAATCAATTTTAATATCCAGATTTTCTTTGGTAATACATCCTCCTGACGGGCCTCCAATCTGAACTGCTTTAAACTCCTTATTGTTTGGAATACCTCCACCTACATCGAAGATCACCTCCCTGATGGTAGTTCCCATTGGTACTTCAATCAATCCGGTAAGCTGAACTTTTCCTGAAAGAGCAAAGACCTTGGTACCTTTGGAATTATCGGTTCCTCTGGAAGCAAACCAGGATGCACCATTGCTTATAATACCAGGGATATTGGCCAGAGATTCTACATTATTAATGATTGTTGGCTTGCCAAACAAACCCTGAACTGCCGGAAATGGAGGCCTTGGCCTTGGCATTCCTCGTTTGCCTTCAATACTATGAATAAGCGCTGTTTCTTCACCACATACAAAAGCACCGGCTCCCATTTTCACCTTTAGCTTAAAATTGAAACCGGAATCGTATACATTACTTCCAATGAAGCCATATTCCTTTGCCTGATCTATTGCAATTTTAAGTCTTTCAATGGCCAGCGGATATTCAGCCCGAATGTAGACAATTGCTTCACTCGCACCGATTGCGTAAGCTGCAATGGCCATTCCCTCAATTAATCTGTGCGGATCGCCTTCAATTACAGCCCGGTCCATAAAGGCACCCGGATCACCTTCATCAGCATTGCAGATAAGGTACTTCTGATCTGCATCAGTTTTTGCAGCGAATTTCCATTTCTTCCCGGTTGGGAATCCTCCTCCGCCTCTTCCTCGAAGCTCACTCTGTTCAACTATATCGCAAACTCTATCCGGATACTCTTTGTTGATAATTTCAACGAAACCTTTGTACCCTCCCAATGCTATGTACTCATCAATTGAAGTTGGATTGACAATACCACAATTTTTTAGCACAAGCCTTTCCTGTGGTTCAAAAAACGGATGCCCGGCTAAAAATGGAACCTGTTCCCATTCACGGTTTTTATCGTCGAACTGACAGAGTACCTGCTCATTCTCAATCTCCATATTAAAGGTCGAATTCAACACCTGATTCACTTTATCAGCACCTACATTCGAAAATGACACTCTGTTAAATCCGGGTAGTTTTACATCCACAAGAGGTTCAGCAGAACAGAGGCCAATACATCCAACTTCGAGCAACTCCGCTTCAATTTCATTCGTATTGAGATACTGTATTATTGCCTCTTTGGTTTTTCCTGCTCCGGCCCCAAGACCACAGGTACCGGCTCCTATGTAGATCGCCGGTTTTGTTACATCTTTTCTGCATATCAATCTAAGTTGATTCGACAGCTCTTCCTTAGCTGTTGTTCCCTGCTGCTTAATAATATTTTCGATCAGGAAATCTTTTTGTGTGTTGATCAGAGTTTCCATCTTACTTTTCCGTTTCATGTTTTTTTAAATCCACCACTATCTGAGCGATAGCGGCTCCATCCACCTTTGCATAGAACTCTCCGTTAATAGCTATCACCGGTGCAAGTCCACAAGCTCCAATGCATGCTACCACTTCAATAGAAAACAAGCCATCGCGTGAAGTTTGGCCAGCTGATATTTTTAAATTCTTCTCAAGTTCAGTTAGAACAGTAGCTGAACCAAGTACATGACAAGCTGTACCCCGGCATATCTGAATGTGATATTTACCCTGAGCTTCGAATCTAAATTGATTATAGAAAGTCGCCACCCCGTAGATTTTACTTCCTGGCAAGCTCAGGTACTTACCTACTTCTATCAACGATTCCTTCGAAAGGAAGCCTTCGTTTTCCTGTATCTCCTGAAGTATGGGTATCAGGTTTTCCCTTTTATGAGCGGGATATCTGCTTAATAATTTATTGACACTTATCATCTTCAATAATATTGTTTATAGGAGGTGCTCCTTTTGAGTAGCTCATTGGATCGCATCCACTTAAGATCATTTAAATAACTGCGAAAGAAGGGCCATTTGCAGGAAGGAAAGCAGGCAGTCCCTTCTAATGCCACCTGCAAACACCTGCTGTTTGATTAATTATTAATGAATTTTTTGATTTCAGGTACCAGTACCTCCGCATGAACCGGTTTTCTAATAAAGGCGCTTACAGGAAAGAAAATGTTTTCACCCTCTTCGCTTTTGTAATCAACCCCGGCATCACCAGTTTCAATATTCCTGAGCAACAAAACGTCCAGATCCTTGTAGTTTGGATCGTTGCGGAATTCACGTGCCATCTGCTGTACACCTGGTTTTGTTGTAACCAGTGCATCAATAGAACTTTGCATAATTACCGGCATTCCCTTTAACTCCGGATTATCCAGAATCTCTTTGGCAAGCTCAAATCCTTCGAACTGAGTATTCATCATTACGTCAAGAATGGCCAGATCAGGTTTCCAGCTTTTTATCAGTTTCAGGCCTTGCTTTTTATCGTTCGCTGCTAGTACTTCAAAACCTTCCTTCTTTAGTATGGCTTCAACAATGTTGATCACATCAATATCGTCGTCTACAATTAAAACTTTTTTTGTTTCCATGACATTCATTTTTTAATTCTACAATTTGTTTGTCTTTAGTTTTCTATAAGTGTCGGGCATATAAAAAGTGCCTGATAAAACAGTTTCAACAGCGAGTTCTATCTCTCTCCGATTGGTGTTCTTGATGAAAAATCCGTTCATTCCGACATCTCTCATTTCATCAATCCTTATATGCTCATAATGCTGAACCATACCAATAACCTGGGCCCTGGAATTCTCTTTCAGAAAGTTGATCAGATTCTCGCCGCAACTGGTACATTGCATGCCTATATCCAGAAGAATGATGTCTGCGCTTCTGAATCCATCATTATACTGCAGATCTTTGCTGTTTCCTCCCTCTGCAACAACTTTAACAGGCAAGTTTGACAAAACCACCTTAAGTCCCTTTCTGTAGACCTGATGATTGTCGATGATTGCTATGTTAATTTGTTCCTTCATGCTATCTTTAAGTTTACATGGACTAAAGTATAGCTGGCAGCAAGGTGCGACAAGGTGTAGAATTACCGTTTATAGGGGTAGTGAAGTACCGGATTTTGCGGATTAAAACCAGTACTTTTACGCAATTCTGGATAATAATCAAAGCAATAAAATACATATCTATCTGATATGATGATTCTTACAATCCACCAAGACCATTGTGTTTTTTGGTGGAACTAATCTGTCCTAAACGTCAGATTTTTGGGTGAAGGAGCTAAAAAGCAAACATTCTACACCGGATTGGGAGTCTGATTATAACAGCTCATTGATTGGAAGAACCGGATGGTGAGATCACCTGAAACCGGATATTATTGACGCGTGCGGCAGCGCGTGTCCTCACGCGTGGTCAATAAAAAGAATGCTATTACTACAATATATAGGAGCCGTATAGAATCCATATTCCAAAAATGGCTTATTTATAAGTTAAGGTCTAAAAATTCAGAATTCTTGAAAAAGTTATTGTTGTTGATGATGACACCACGCGTGGGGACACGCGCGGTAGCGGTGACAGTGGAGTATTGATAAAAATATTTTGTTCCCGCAACCATTCCAAAGTGATAAACATCATACCTTTGTTAAAACCAGAAAAATGAAAGTTGTTTATCTATTTCTCATCCTCGGTTTATCTTTCAGTGCCTGTCTGAAAGATGAAATCAATGATCCGGTTTCCGATAATTCAATTATTGGTAACTGGTCATACCCCGAATATCTGGACACCAGCATAATATTTACCAGGCTGAGCATCCTGCCAGAGAACGCTTATGGAATAAACTTCTTAAAGAGCGGGAAACTTCTTGAGAGAAAGAACTCAGGATCCTGTGGCACCCCGCCCATCTTCTATGCAACTTATGAAGGTAGCTGGACACAGAGTGGTGATACCATTCAGGTTACAGTACCCTATTGGGGTGGAATATCTTACTATACCTGGATAATAGAATCGCTGGAGAATAGAAAAATGAGAGTTACCAACCACCAATATTTCAACAACTAACAATTGCAGATTCTTAATCAGTTTGTTAAATAGATATTAAGCATTTCAGACATTTAATTCCTTATATTAAACATAGTCGTATATTTGACTACTGAAATTCAATTACTATGTCATATATGAAAACTTTATTCTTGCTTTTTACCTGTGCCTGCTTTACTCTTACAGGCTATAGCCAGGTTTGGGTTAATCTTGAATTAAATCATCTCTGGAATGAGAATGCATTCACATACGGAACTATCTATGAGGATGAATCAGGTAATAAGATTGAAATTCAAAGGGTGCAATATTACTTATCCGGCCTGACGTTCATTCATGATGGAGCACAGGAAACCAAATTAACTGAAACATTTGTCCTTGCCAGTTCCAATATCACACATTATAGCATAGGACTGGTTGACTTAATCAATCTTGAAGAGTTCTCTTTTGATCTTGGGATAGATCAGGAATACAATCATCTTGACCCAAATTCCTATCCATCCGATCACCCGCTCTCCCTGCAGGTTCCGAGTATGCACTGGGGCTGGTCGGCAGGTTATATATTTTTAGTAATTAATGGTTTGATTGATTCTGACAATGACAATGTACCGGACAGGGATTTTCAGTTTCAAGTAACAGCTAATAACCACTTCTTTACGCAGGTAGATCCAATTGAGACAAGTGGCGACTTATCGGGTACTGAACTGGATATTCACCTGAATGTAAATATTGCCGACTGGCTTGTTGGTATCGATTTGATGAATGCAGGTTTTAACCATGGTGACTTTGCATTAAACGGCAATATCATGGCCAATACAAACAATCAAACCGTATTTGAGTCTGCCTCAACCACATCAATAGAAAATATTAAAGGCAGGGCCGATCAGGTTTATTTCGACTATACTATGCCCTATGCACCAACAATTTATTATAGTTTCTTATCTAAAAAGCCCGTTACCCTTTCCATCATGGATATGCAGGGAAAGTTGATTCTCAAGGAGAACAATCTTTCTGCTGCGGGAAATTACTTCATCAACAGGGAATTGAGGCCAGGATCATATCTTGCCAGATTAGAAGATGCAGGAGGTAAGCTTATTACAAAAAGATTCCTCGTAAGATAAACCGAACTAATTGAACAGAAATCTGTAACTTTATTACAATAACGACTACACCAATGTAGTTAGTTTGGGGATTGATTCGAAACAAATGATATACAACTCGCCCGTTTCGGATCACTTCCCAGACAGTTTTATGGTAGATCAGGTTTCACCTGTTCTATTCACATTGATCCTCGAAATACCAGCAAGGCTTGCAATTGAATGCTCGCCGAAAGAGACGAATACGTGGAGCCATTAATGAAATCCATTGATAAACTGAGCACAGCACAATCGCCGGATGGTGTTTCTGTAAAAGTGATGTGATAATTCTTCGGGTAGATGGACAGAATTTTTTGTAAAGCCAAGGACTATTATCCCGGATATTTCGCATTGTTACGGATGAGTTGAATTCGCTGCTCTTACTTCTTAATAATGAGGAATTGTAATCTGCAGATCAATGTTACCACTGATTTCCAGCTGGTACTTAACGATTAATGATCAATTTCTTTGATTTTACCTGACGGTACGAGACCAGCCTGACAATATAATTGCCCTTATTCAGTGATGAAACATCCACTGTTTCAAAGTCAAGAATCAGATCTTTTTCAAAAACCTTTTCACCAAGGATGGAATAAATTTCAAACTGGAGCGGTCGACGAACATCTTCCGTGATGATGGAAATATAATCTTTCGCCGGATTTGGATAGATGGCAAATCCATGATCCGGTTGAGCAAATCTGGTTTCACCTCCCAGATCGACGAAGTGCAGAACAAGATCGTCAATCATCCAGCCTTCACTAGCATCCTGTACACTATCAGAAACATAATTAAATCTTACGATAAGCGTATCACCATAATACTTAACAGGAAGAAGTCCATATTGAAATGAGCTTTCTATCCAGGCTCCGGAATTACCTGAGAAGCCACTCTCTCCGTTGACCAGCGTGTCTTCCGGGCTATACAGATTATCAGAACACCAGGAGGGCTGAAGTGACCAGCCATAGTCAAAATTTTCTTCGATAATGTTGTGCCATGTTTGTCGGTTGTCAAATGAGATGGTAATATATCCACCGTCACTCCCAATTTCTGTATCGAATTTATGTTTAAATGATAATACGAAAGTATAGGGTATAAACCAAAACTCATCCATCGTGTATATGGCTTCGAAGAAAGAATCAGAATTTACCGGAATAGCTGCTGCGGTATCCGTCATAATCGCTAATGAGCCGGAATATGCACTGTTGAAATTTAACTTTGAAGGTTGTCCTATTTGCCAGACATTACTGTATGACGAATCAATTTTAATAATCTCTGTACCGCTTTCAAAAGTACAGGAATCTTCGGGCCACATTCCATTTCCTGTAATTATTTGTGCGTTCAGGTAAGTGTTTAGGGATAATAAGAAGGTTGCTGACAAGAGTAGGAATCTGATCATAGGCACTGAAAGTCTGATGTTACAATTTTGCTTCTCCGTCTCAGACGCTGAGAGCCTTAGAAATGTTGCATCCCTCCTATTTCAAAATCACATTTTTATTGAACAACAACTTTACCGGTATACATTCTGGTGTCACTCTCTATCAAATAGAAATATATCCCATCGCTTAAGTTATCCAGTTCAATTGCTTTTAAAGTGTTAGCAGGAAGTATGTGATCCTGCTTAAGTTTCCCGGCTGAGTCGTATAACTTCACCCTTATGCTTTCACTGCTGTCAAGTGAAATATAAAGTTTATCATACTTGCTAAGCGGATTTGGATAAACCAGAGTTTTCTCCGGTCCTGATGGAAGCTCTTCGTTCACGGTTATCAAGCCATCCAGCAGATCGATAGAAGGATCGTTGGATGCAATGAATAGCTGAGCACTTTCAGCAACTGAACATCCGGTGCTAAAAACAATATGAGCAGGTGAAATTGAATCTCCGTCGCATTGTAAAGACCAGGTATTCAGATCCTCGTTTTCAGCTCTGGTATACAAACTTGCTTTATCGGGATTCGCAATGGCTGCTGCTGAAAGATTGCCATAGAAAGATCCGAAGGCCAGGACTTCAATTGGCTGGAAGATCAAATTAGTTCCATAGTTATTGATAATCCAATAAGTACCCGGATGGGAATTTGAGTTGGGCAATACATTGGGCAACAGGTTAATTCTGGACACTACCACATCGCCATCAGGATAGGTAGTGTTTCCACTCAATGTTAATTGTACATCCGGATATGTATAGTTATAGTTACCGGAGGCCGAAAGGTTTAGTATCTGACTTTCGCCACTACCAACAGGGATAGTAGAATAGACTCTTACAGCACCACCATGAAGAGAGGCATGAAGATATCCGGCTCGGTCCAGTACACTTCCACTCATCTCGTTGAACTGATAGTAAGCAATAAGATCAGGATCGCTCAAAACAAGATCTTCCTTTGTTAAATGTCTGCTTTCTCTTATCTCATTAGTGCTTAATGATCGGTTCCAAATGCAGACCTCATCAATCTGACCGGAAAAATTCCTGCTATTCCATCCTTTGTAACTGCCAATCATCATGGTACCAATGTCAACTGAATCAGGAATAAAGGTGTGCGTGGTCATTACTCCGTTTAAATAAACCGATAGGCCATTTGCACTTGCAACCAGCGCCACATGCGACCATTTATCAGTTTCAACAAATAGTCCGCTATCCCACCACCAGGCACCACCAGGCCAATGGTAGGCCAGCTGGTTATTTGGCCGGAAATTGATTCCGGCGGTAGTACCATTATTGATTACAATTCCGGTATATTCGGGTTGAATACCATTGGGCTTTACCCATGCCGTAATACTTAGCTCATTGGTTCTGATATTGAATTCAGGAGTTACTGCATAATCACCAGTACTACTACACTCCATGGCAAAACCAGGAATAGTATCCGGTTCGCAGATACTATTAACCACAACCATGTTATTCACAAAGCTGGTTGATTGTCCCCCTGTTGAGTCAGTTACAGTAAGTGACACATCAAATTCATCATCATAACCAAATACTACTTTGGGATTCCTGACGGTGTTAGAACTTACAAACTGGGGTTGAGGTGAAAAGGCCCACATCCAGCTAACACCACTTTGATTAACAACTGAGTAACTATCAAACATAACCGAATCTCTGGAACACCATACACTATCCGTTGCGGTCATGGCCTGAGCTAGTGGTACTGATGGAACAACCATATCGGC